>ERZ791618.1051-NODE-1051-length-10585-cov-1.421747_pt1 | contig 10585 bp, 9 predicted proteins | sample MGYA00510059_ERZ791618 | MGnify/ENA primary metagenome ERZ791618 (study PRJEB30046, sample SAMN00715159) | human gut metagenome | study: EMG produced TPA metagenomics assembly of the A metagenome-wide association study of gut microbiota in type 2...
ACTTATTCTTTAATTATATATCAAATTAAAGAATAAGTGAGTGAATATTTCTCTTAAAAATCAAGTTTCCTATCATAATGGATAAAGGAATGGATTTATTATATTGTAATATAGGTTGTTATATGGGTTATATGTGATTATGAAAATTTTGGTACATTTTCTTCGGACCATATCTCCACACTCAATTTCGGAGCAGTTCCGATATACTTTATGAATTCATCCGTCATTATGGCATACACGTAATCCTGATATTCCGGAGTTGTTACTATGGAATCGTGTTCGTGAATATGGGTACGCTCTGTTTCCGCTCCTCCCAAATCCGCAGGCAACACCTGTGCAATATGATTGTGCTTTCGATGGATTGCAAGGCTCGTGACAATCTGCTGTTGGGTTTCTCCATCTCGCAGTCCGGATAGTTCCGCTTGATGATTCGGAACAACTCCGCCACTTTCGGATATAGCTCGGTTGAAAATACCCGCTTCAACTCGTTTATCATGGGGTTGTCGTGCTGTCCCTGGTTGCTGGAGAATAGCATGTAGAACATCAGTATCTTGGCATCTTTACGTTCTATGGGTGATTGTCCCTCCTGTAAATTCAGGTTCGCTATGTCTCGGATTTGCTCGTAAATGGTCCCCTCCGATACCAGCCGTATGTACTCTGCATATCTTTGTCTGTAAGTGTTTCAAGAATTTTCTAATCTTATCTATCAGTATCGGGGATTGAAACAACTCCCGGATATTTTCAGGCAGGTCATACAAAGTCAGCGACAACTCTGCGCCCTCCTGCCAAAATCGTGGATTCAGCAGCAGGCAGGAGAGGTAGGGCTGGCAATTCTTGATGTCTATGCTCACCAATGGCAGACCGTCGTAGGTGATGAAGTTCCGCAGGTCTTTTTGAATATTGGTGAGCACGGAATGAAGCCGATGTACGTTCCCGTCTATACTCGGCCCATATTCCCGCTCCGTAATCAGGTTGATATTCCGCAGGGCAGCCATATATTGCGTGCAGGGATTCTTGGGGCAGTTCTTATCCCGGTTCCAGTCCCACGATTTATGCGAATCGTCCTGCATTTTAAGCCTGCATATCGCTTCTGCATATTCATAAGCCTGCGGATTAATTCGGAGTTTACACTGGTCATACCAATAGAATAGGTAGGGATAATTTTTCCGGTCCTCGGCATTGTCCTGCCTGGAATTTCCATAGTTGCCAATCTCTGATTCTATGGAACGAAACATTTTGCCCGTATACGGGTCTGCCCACCTGTACCATCTCGATTTCTCCCCGATGATATGCTGCCCGTCGCAGACCAATACGCCCGTATTGACCAGATAGTCTACATAGTATTTGCAGTCCTTGACGTGATTGCGAAGCGTCGGAGTATGGATAGGTACAAAGCCGTCCTCACGGATTAAATCCGAGTTCCGGGCGGGAATGTCCGCAAGCAGATTTAAGATGTAGAGAGCCTGAAATCCCGAAAGGCTATGTGCTGGAATCCATACTCCTGCGGGGGATATTGGGCTTTGTGGCGTTCCAAGTCGAAATTCTCGGGCAGGGATATATGACTTATCTTGATTTTGCCCAGACACAGCAGACATAACGATACGCCCTTTTGCAAGGCTTTATTGGGCCTGCGAAACAGATATTTAACCCAATTTACGAATTTTATCCATAATTTCTTCATAGCATTTCCACTCTCAGTATCCATTATGATAGGAAACTTAATTTATCGTCTTACATCAGCTCTAAAATCCGGTTTACCGTCGTAGTGGCTGCGATTCGTTGCAAGGGCTCGAATCCCATATCCCTGACGGCTCCCACCGTTCGAAAATTCGTCTTGTTGTGCGAGCGTTTCTCCTCGAAGAAGCAATGATACAGCTTGATGGCTTCACGATTGCTTTTCAGCTCCCGGGCTTGGATATTTATCAATACGGCATTCATCTTTTCCCGGATTTCATCGCTTGCCATACGGCTCTCTTGAGGGAAATAATCTCTCAATAGGATTCTGAACGGATGGTCGTCTGCAAGGCATGCGAAGAATATGCTCCTGCGTAAGTTCCGATACCATACTGCGTTCCAATTTATCCCGTCTTTCGTCAGTCGAGGTGTCAGCATGTCTATGAGTTTATCCAGCGGAACGTAGGGATATAACTCCTTTACCCGCTTCAAAAACGTGCGGCCATGCCTGTTATCCCGCGGTTTGCGAATCATCCGGTCCAATACATCGTCTGTTATGGGACCCTGCGATTTGGCCTGTAACAGCTCGTCAATCGAGGCTTGCACATATTGTATGATGACATTTTTCCGGTTCTCCCGGTCAGTCTCTTCAATCTGAATCTGCTCGGCATTCTTTTTATGGGAGTGATATGCAGTATTGCAAATCTGCATGTTTCGCGCAAAGTTGCAAAGAAGCGTTCTTTGGTCGTATAGGTTTCGGTACATAATTGCTGATATTCTCCCAGCGCGTCGATATTCAGATAGGCAGGTACGACCTTGCCATGAATGTTCCGGCGAATGATACTGATAGGCTGGCTTCCGAATACGCTGTGCTTGCTGCGTTCTACGATGGCGTCTTTAACATCCGCAAAGTTTGCGGGCAGGACATTCTCGCAGGATTTCTGTATATCTTCCGAGCTGTTGGCGAATTGGCTTAGTATTTCGGCTTTGTGCTCGTATTCTTCGAGTGTTATTGCTTTCTCCGGGGTCTTGGGCTTGTAAAAGTCGTATATGATGGTTTCACTTAATAACCCCAGTTCATCCCTGCATCTTCCCGAAATCTGATATATCTTTTCCGGGGATAACAGCGTTTGAATGCGTCGCGGGTCGGTAACCGTCAGCAGATGGAACCGCTCCTCAATATCCACTCCTACAAAGTAGGTGCTTGTGATAAAGGTGATCGGAGTTGCCAATTTTCCGGAATGCAGGGACCGATAGTATTCTCCGACCATCGTTTGGCTTTGGGAACTGCACGCTACCGAGCAGTCCGCCTGCAATTCAACGGGCAATAACCGGATTACGGTGTTGATAGAGCGTATGGAGTTATAGGCGACAACGATTTTATCGTTCGGATACTGTTTCCGACAAAAGCCCAGCCTATCCGCGACCTCTCGGTGCATATTATTCGTCCGAATGATATTTACGGGGCGTTTCTTCGGATGCTCGTAGTGATTTCCAGTAAAGGCTCCTCTTTCAACTGCGGATGGGTGAACGGACGTATCGTCGCAGACACAAGGCATCGTTTGATCGGCGGGAATTCGAGGTAATAGTCGATGACATTCTCCATCGCTTCACGGAACTTACCATCGGACTGGAACGTGTCTATCTCATCGACCATGATATGCCAGTCCATATGCGGTTCATACAGTTTTGTGATAGGAATATTCAATGGTGGAAGCGAGGGATCTGCTTTAACTTTTCGGCGTATTCTTCGAGTTTTTTTCTCACAAATCTTGTGGGCTCTTCTTTGATGTATTTGATCTGCTCCATCACGCGGCCTAAACTGTCTGCTACCACGAGGATTTTCTTGTAAGGGAAAGTACCCGTTCGCTTCTCCGCGATATAGCTGCGGATTTGTTCATCCGTAGGACTTTTGCATTTCTCCTCCGGAATGTCGCTCCCGACGTAGAGGAAGCGGTTCGATGTACGCTCCTTGTTGTAACCCCGCAGGTATTTCTGATAGGCCAGCTTTTTGGTCGGGAGGACGATAATCGTATCGCGCGGTTGATTCAGTGCCAGGGTAGTGGCACCGATACCCGGAACGCTTTTCTTGACGATACCATAGGGCAGGCTGGTGAAAATTCCGCCTAACTTGGCTCTCGGATAAAGTAGCGTCAGACGCATGCACTCTATGCGCTTATGCGTATCGTCGTGATAAATGATTTCATACCGGACCGGATTCTTCTCGTCGTTGAATGTGTCTATGGAAGCTCCGTTGTACATGTAGCACCGGTAATAGCCTATACCATCGCAGTAACCGCTGATATTCGGATAAAAGATTTCATAGCGAGGGTCCTCTATCTTCACGGTATTAGCTGGGATTTTAGATAGAGTAGCCCGTAGTTTGGGATCAATTTTATCGTCATTCATACATGGAACGCCTTTTGAAAAAGACCGCCTATGCTCTCACCATAGGCAGTCATGTAAAGATACAAGATGTTATTGAGATTATCAAGTCCCTATTCACTAATCTATCATTCCCTCAACACCTTTTCCAGCCGCCCGATATGATTGCTGATGTTCTTGTTCAGAACTTGCGCATAGGAGCGCTGGGTAACCGAAATATCGGAGTGTCCGAGCAGTTTGCTCACCACCTCGATAGGCACATCGTTATAGAGCAGGATAGTCGTGGCAAAGGTTTTCCGGGCCGTGTGATGCGTCAATTTCTTGTCGATACCCACCACATCCGCAATTTCCCGCAGATAGGAATTGACCTTTTGATTGGAAATACGCGGCTGGATATAATCGTCCGTACTATTGAGTTCACGGAACCATGCTATCAGCTTCTCTGCCTGCGGGAGCAACGGAACGGAAACCTCCCGGTCCGTCTTTTGACGAACAAGCGTGATCCAATTCCTGCCGTCAAATCCTTTCGTGATATGCTTCGGTTGCAACGCCTGCGCTTCATGGTAGGCAAGCCCCGTATAGACCGAGAAGAGGTAGATGTTCTTCACCGTTTCCAGCCGTTCTTGTGCAAAATGGTGATGCTCCAGCTTATGCAGTTCCTCCTGCGTGAGAAATACCAGCCGTTTACGCTCTTTTAAGGGCCTGTATTCGACGAACGGGTCCTGCTGGATATAGTTGCACTTGAAAGCGTAAGTGACCATCTGACGCACCCGCTGCATGATTTTATTGATGGTGATGGCTTTCAGACCTTGTACTACGAGTGCTTCTTCGAACTGCTTCACAAAGCGATAGTCCACGCTTCGAATGGGAATGTCCTGCGTGTTATACGAGGTACGGATATACCGCTCTACATGGGCGAAAACCTCCCGGAATTTCTGCAACGTCGCAGGTGAATACTCCTTGCCTACGAGTTGCTCCATCTTGTTCAGACGGTCCCGGAAAATCCCGCACAACGTATGTTCTTCCACCGTCTTGTGCTTGTAGATGGAGTAGATTTCAGCCAGCGATACATTCCCGTCCGCTTCGTACAATTTACGCTCGATGCCTTTGAGTCGATAGTGATATCCTGCAAGCGGCGGTTAATCAGCACGGCATCTTCCGAGCTTCCACGGACACATTGAGCGTCTTTGTCCCACAAGTCAGGTGTTACATAAAGTCCCGTCGAAAATTGCTGGCGTTCTGTACCGTCAGTCGTTAACTTGCAGTAAATCGGGGCTGTACCCCGTCGATTTTTCTTAAATTCGTAGAGATAATAAGTGATTCTCAGTATTTCAACCATAGTCAGCAGATCGTTTTCATAACCCGCTGGAATACTTTTCATTACAAGTCTGGAATACAACTTTTGCCCGAAAGCGAATTGTATTCCAACGAACCCCTAAAATGCCCCGATTTTGAATGATTATTAAAATATCTTAAAATATGACAATTTTTATTATTCGCTGATTATAAGATACTTAACCATTTTACAAGGCATAAAATTAGGGGCCAAACATTGCTGTTTAGCCCCTTTGGTAGCGGGAGGAGGACTCGAACCTCCGATAATTAGAATTGTATTTCAATAAGTTACACTCGTTATTTCGCAAAAAAGTATTCCAACCGGCATCCTTTAATTCAATATTTGAACAGGTTAACCCCACCATTTCAGCAGGTATCCGAAGAATACCTTGTAGAATAGCCGTATCATATCCAAGTGGTTTTTACTCGACAAACCATCTGTACTCGGGTTCACCTATCAGCGCCTTTGCCACTCCTTCCGTGAATACCGTCGCATTCCGGCTTCGTGCGAGGAACGAATCTATGTAGCTGGACTTGTTGGCTCCGGTAAAGAGGTTGAACACTCTCCATAGGTCAATCTCCCGCTGTCTGTCGCATGCAAACGCCGTATCGTTGTAATAGGCCCTTGCGATGGTGTTCAGCTGACAGTCCGTGAATTCGAATTCCGGGAGTTGCTTGCGTTGAGCAGGCGGAAGGAACTGATACAACCGTGCCTTTCCCACCATCTGCGCGAACTGACTTTCCGACATGGAGGTATCGAGCAATGCCCGCATCCGCTCCAAATGCCGCCTGGCATTGTAGCTTACGATCAGCTCCGTAATCTTGGCTGTCAACTCCTGCGTGTTCGTCACCCGCATCTCTCCGGCCAGTCCGTCCGTGGCCACACACATATTGCAACAAACCATGTTCTTGAACCCGATAAAGACTTTGAATTTCTCGAAGCCTTTCTTACTGTACAGGTTCTCCTGGTTGTAAGCCCTTACACCTCCTACGGTCAGGTTGAGCCTGCATCCGTCGATAACCTCCGTTACGGCGGGTATCTCGATGCAGAACATCATCCGCTCGTAATAGATGGTCTTGTCCTCGTCGGTGAGGTCCTTTACGGCCTTGTGGATGGCTTCGGGAGTCCGTCCCTTGACGATATGGCTCACCCGTATCTCGGGCTCCTCTACCGTACAGTTTCGGAACATCCGCTGCGCACACTCCCACATGGTTTCGATGAACTGATTGTGCGAGATGGTCACCTCGTTGTCCTTGGAGAAGACCGGGGTAATGCAGTCGTTCTGGAGGTGGCTGAGTGTAACAGCCTTGGTATTGGCCTCGATGAAAGGCTTGTGAGGCCATATCCCGGGAGTTTCCCGAAACGGGGATTCCTCTTCTTCCTCGAACGAGGGCGAGGGGATAATCAACTGTGTTGCGTCCCGTGCATCTTCACGGAGCGTAAAGGGCAGTACGTTATTGTGCGGTTCTGGCCGCTGAATAGCTTGTTCCATAGTTTGCGGAGGGTTGGGTTCGACATTGGTTGCACCAGTCGAGAATCTGCATCCCGACTTGTTCCGTAAGCGGAAATTCCGCCTTTCCGGCGAAGAGTTCCGTGCGGTCTTTGGAAGCCAAAGCATAGTGCTTCATGTTGACATCAAATACGATGGTGAACTCGTAGTCTACATTATCCCGCTGTACGGCTTTAAGACCCACTTTCTCGGGGATCATCTTGCCGTTGCGCTCGTTGAACACGTACTCCTGCTTGCTTCGCATCGTACAGATCACATGGCACGAGGAGTTCAGAATCCGCTGGATAAAAGCATTCTGCCGGGGCGTGACCTTGGCCCAGTTGGCGAAGGAGTTGCCTTGCAGATTGGCGTGGAAATCCAGCAGGTAATCCCAGCAATGGGAGATGCTGTCGATGATGATAACCTCCATGCCTGCGCTTTCGCAGATACCGATGGCGTCGATGTATTTCTCGGGATTGTAAGGCTCCGAGAGGGAGAGCACATTGTAGGCTCCCAAGTGGGCATAGAGGTCCGCACTCCCGTTCTCGGTGTCAATGACAGCGATTTTGCTCCAGTCGGAGGTCATGCCGTGGGCGATAAGGAGCGACGAATAGGTCTTGCCCGAACCCGAGGCTCCTTGCAGGGCTAACCGCATCTTGGCTGCCCGGCGTTGTGAATGACGTAATTGCATGATGAAATTGAATGAATATTGATTGAACTCGTAATGCACAATTAAAAGGCCGCTCCCCCGGAATTGGAGGAACAGCCTTTCGGTGGAGAGAGAGACAAGGTTACAGCGTGGCAACCGTGGTGAACTGCGGGTTGTCCCCGGCATTGTGAAGCAGGAGAAACTGCTCGCCGCTCTCCTCGGAGATCACCTCCGAAACGACGGGATGATCGAGCGGTTCTGCGGGATACTTTGAGGTTATGGCGCCCGCCTTATCGCCATATCCGAAGAAATACTTGCCCGTCTGCTCGTTGCGGATGATACGGATTTGCAGAATGCCTTTCCACTCCTTGAATTCGTCGAGGGTGAAGGTCCGCAGGAATTTGAGTGTGTTTGTCATAGCCATAAATATTTAGATTCGACAATACGCGGGAATAATATAATTATCCCCGGAGGATAGCCGGGGTCGCACCCCAATCCCGCAAAGCGGGGGGGGTATTCGGGGAATATCCTGCGCTCGAACGATTTCGGGGAGTTGCAAAAAAATTTTGTGGTGAAAATTTGGCTTGGCTTAACCTTGTAATATCATTAATAACATCATCATATTGCTATTTATCGGTATCTCCACTATACAACATCCGCATTTCTCTCCCATTATGATAGGAAAGTTGGAATTTGGACAGGGATTTGCAAAAAAATGTGCAACTCTTTTGTTCTGCAGGTGAGGATTTGAACGAATTTTGTTACAACGACTTAGGAGATTTGGTTACGCCATATTTAATACGATTATTCTAATTGAACTAGAAATGTATAGCAACTAAAGGAAACAAAGATAATCTTATACTATTTAAGATGAATTCCAAAAAATTGCCATTCACTTTTTGGTCCTTCAATCAAATTAATCATATCTACATCCTGTGGTATGCTCGGAAATATTAATGAAAACTCTAGAATTTCGCCTACACTATTAAAATAATATTTTTTAGGCTTACGAGGAATGCCTTTGGATGAAATAATTCTGTATTTTTTCTTTCCGGCAGTAATATATGTCCAAATATCAATATTGCACCACCCATCTTGAGCATGAGTATTGATTGTACGCATATTTATAATAGTATGCTCGGGAGTTATTTCAATGCTAGTGATGTCTGTTGTTGTTGAATATTGTTTATCTACAAAAACAGGAGATATGATTTTTTTCTCAGTACTATCCTTTTTTATTTCCGATGTTAAACCAATAGTAGAAACTGCACTATTATGCATAATTGTGGATGTTGTATCTTGTTTTATAGTTTCTGTATTGACAGAATCTGCTGCTTGTTTAATAACAGATGGCTCTTGTACAACATTGGCTAATATAATACATACATAATCTTTGGCTATTTTTACTTGATCAGGAAATGGTTTTCCCGTTAAAATATTGGTCGAAGGATTAGAAACTTTTACCGGCAATAAATCTATCAGATTTTGCAAATAACTCATTTTTATTGCATAGCCAGCATTTTCAGCTCCCGCATGTTTGGCGCTCACTACGCCAATAATATTACCTTTTGAATCAAATAGAGGGCCACCACTATTACCAGGTTGTACCGGAGCTGAAATTTGATATTGTGATACATCTCCATGAAATCCGGTTCGGGCACTAACAATTCCATTAGTTAATTTTACGTCTACCCCCATTGTCGAGATTAGTGGATATCCTAACACATAACAATTCTCTCCGATTTCCGCTTGATCCTGTCGCCTTATATACGGGATATAAGTAAACGGGGTAAATTTTTTATCGCTTATTTTTATAATTGCTAAATCATTATAACTATCAACTTGCTCAACAGATGCTGAATATGTCGTGTTATAATCACCCCTAATCCCTGTTACATATAGGGTCCTGGCATCTGCAATAACATGGTAATTTGTTACTATATACCCTCCTTTAGAAAGAAAAAATCCAGTACCGCTACTTGGCGTATTCTTGGCTTGATCTTTGGTAATTTGTCCATTCTCATCCTCTTCAAATCCCTGTTGTCTGCGTATTTTAAGTAATCGTGTATTATATCTTATCACTGCATCTTTTATTTTTAGTCCTTGCTGTTTCAAATCAGAATACACTAATGCATTAGCCAGTGGTTTTTTGTAAAATGTCTTTACGGTTGAATAAATATCCAACAATTCTTTTTCTAACAGAGAATCTATATTTTTAGTTAAAGCATCTGATATATACTCAACCAATGAATTTAAATAACGTTCACGTTGCTCATAATGGGCTTGTACTTGTGCCTGAGTCCAAGCTTGTGCTTGCGCTTGCATTGCAGCGGCTGTTGCCATTTCACTAAATGACGGTAGCGAAAGTGAGCCATATGAAGGCTTATCATACTGATTGATTTGCGCAAAGCATACTTTTCCTAAAATGCAACAGAAAATTGTTATAATGATATGTTTCATAGTTTATAGATATTAATTTTCTTAGATTTGGTATGTAAATTCAATCAGTCGTTCAGGATTGCATAAAGAGAATGATACTTTTGCAACACGCTGATTTTTTAGAAAAACATTGCAGCAGTATGGTTCATTAGGTTCAAAATCTCTTTCCGGAATAGTTGGACCTATAAGCATCTGCATCATAGTCAGTCCTACGCAGGTGGTATTTGTTTTTTCAGGTATCCGAATGTATTGCAATCTATGGTCTCCTGTAATCAGTACATCATAATCACTTGCTAATTTGAGATATTGCGTAAGATGGGCAATGAATATCACTGCCGTACAAAGGATGGAAGCACGGGCGATTTGTTCTTTTTCAGCATTAATAATTTCGCATTGAATGAAACCTTTAAACTCCACTCATCAATTTTAGTCCCGTTTTGCCAAATCTCAACATGGTTAAAAGGAAAGCTAAATCCTTCCATTTTTAATTTGCAGAATGGAGGGAATGCATCATATTGTATTTCTTCGCTCATAGGTTAGTAGAGTTTTCCCGTCCAACTCCTCTACGGGGATTACTAAATAAAGAAAGTGTGGAGTTGTTAGTTTATCGTAA
>ERZ791618.1057-NODE-1057-length-10565-cov-2.264700_pt1 | contig 10565 bp, 7 predicted proteins | sample MGYA00510059_ERZ791618 | MGnify/ENA primary metagenome ERZ791618 (study PRJEB30046, sample SAMN00715159) | human gut metagenome | study: EMG produced TPA metagenomics assembly of the A metagenome-wide association study of gut microbiota in type 2...
TTGGCTGCCAGGCCAATCTGACGAAGATACCATCCAATGGGAAATCCCGTTCCTCACTACTTACACGATCTTTGACGCGGATAGCTGTTACCTTATCACCGTTTCCCACTACTTTTGTAGTCTGTGAAGAAGTGTAGATTTCTACATTCGGTAAGCTTTGTGCCTTTTCTTGCAGTACCTGGTCGGCTTTCAGTGTATCAGCAAATTCAAAGACAGTCACTTTCCGGCAGATACCTGCCAAGTCAATGGCTGCTTCTATACCGGAGTTTCCGCCACCGATAACGGCTACGTCTTTCCCTTGATAGAACGGTCCGTCGCAATGCGGACAAAAAGCAACTCCTCTGCCTATGTATTCCGTTTCACCTTCCACATTCAGTTTGCGCCAGCTTGCACCGGTAGCAATAATTACACTGGGAGATATGAAGACTTCACCGCCCACTACTGAAATCTTCTTTTCTTTTCCTTGAAGCTCCGCCTTCTCTATCTTACGGTCTTCAAACAAGTCGATGGGATAATGATTGATATGGCTTCTTAAATTGTCTGCCAATTGTGCACCTGTAGTCTGTGGTACGGAAATCAGGTTCTCGATTCCTACGGTTTCCTTTACCTGACCACCGATCTTTTCAGCTACAATAGCTACCCGTAATCCCTTGCGGGCTGAATAAATCGCAGCTGAGGCACCTGCCGGCCCACCACCTAATACAAGGACATCATAAGTCCGTGAGATAGGTTCTGCATTTCCCACAGGTTCGGAGCCGAACATTTCTTCCAGCTTCTGCAGAAGTTCGCCTAAGGTGCCGCGTCCTACATGAAGCAATTTACCGTTGGCATAGACGGATGGTACGCCTTGTATTTTCAGTGCATCCACTTCTTTTTGGAAAAGAGCACCGTCTATCATTTCATGCGTGACCTGCCCGTTCAGCAGAGCCATTATATTCAGGGCCTGCACTACATCGGGGCAGTTGGTACATGTCAATGATACATAAGTCTGCAATGAAATAGGCCCTTTCAACGCCTGAATGCGTCGGCTGATAGCTTCATCAGGAAGATTTTTCCCCTTTCCATCGGCATTCAGTACTGCCAGAAGCAAAGATGTGAATTCATGACCGTTCGGTATTCCGCGGAATTTGACACCGGTTTCTTTTCCATTTTTCAGCAAAGAGAATTCCAACTTCGGTTCTTCGGTTTCAGTTACCTCACAGGAGAGTTTATCGGAACATCCTGCTACATCTTTCAGCAACTCTGTCAGTTCCTGTGCGCTTTCGTGCCGGGGATAGCAGGTGATATGAAAAGTGTACTGTGCTTCCAGGTTTTGGAAGACACTGCGTACTTGATTTAAAATGCTTGTTTCTAACATAACAGTATATACTAATGTAAGATAAAAGAGGCCCCCTCTATGTGTGCAATGGATAAAGGGGACCTCGCTAATAAAAAAGGGATGTGAACTTAAATTTTACCAACCAAATCTATACTTGGTTTCAGTGTTTCGCCGCCTTTCTTCCATTTTGCGGGACATACTTCACCGTCGTGTGTTGCAACGAACTGTGCTGCTTCTACCTTGCGGAGAAGTTCGTCGGCATTACGTCCGATGTTATTGTCCTGTATTTCGGCAATCTTGATTTTGCCTTCGGGGTTCACGACAAATGTGCCGCGGTAAGCCATACCTTCTTCTTCAATCATTACACCGAATGCACGTGTCAGCACGCCTGTAGGGTCTGCCAGCATCGGATACTTGATCTTACGGATACTTTCGGATGCATCGTGCCATGCTTTGTGCACGAAGTGAGAGTCGGTACTTACCGAGTATACCTCTACACCCATTGCCTGGAATTGCTCGTATTTTTCAGCGATGTCCACCAGTTCGGTAGGGCATACAAACGTAAAGTCTGCGGGATAGAAGAAGAAAATAGCCCACTTGCCTTTTACATCTTCGTTAGTTACTGTTTTGAAACTTCCGTTCTGGAATGCCTGAACTTTGAATTCAGGAAGCTGAGAATTGATAATTGGTTCCATAATCTTTTTTGTTTTAAAAGGTTTAGTACTTTGTTTTTTCGATGATGCAAAAATATAGCATCTTTTGCCGATAGAACAAAAAAAACGATTGAAAAGATTTATGGGCCGATAGACGAAATCTATACAACGCACTGAGTTGCCCGCAGGGACAGCATTTCGCGGGGTACAGACGCTTGTATTTCTTTTGTGAGTACCTCCAATAAAGTGGTTCGTATGAAGTTCTCGTTGGTGATAAGAATGATCTGCCGGGTAGGAGTGGGAATGGCAAAGGGGCGTACCAACTCTTTCTGTGTATCGTTGAGCTGATCGATGGCAAGTTCGGGAATGAAAGTAACACCTTTACCGCTTTCCACCATACGCATGAATGTCTCCATACTACCTAAATGATAAGCGATCTGGCTGGCTTGCGCCGCCTTCATCTGGCAGAAGCGGACTAACTGGTCGCGGAAGCAGTGTCCTTCGTCCAGCATCCAAAGCTGTTCGTCGTTGAGATCGGAGGTACGGATTATCTTATTATCGAACAGTTTGCTTTCGCGCGCGATATAAGCATAGAATTGTTCGTAGAATAAAGGTATCTGGCGGAAGTCATCCTTTTCGGGGAGAGTGGCGATAATGCCGGCATCTATCTCTCCTTTTATAAGCGCTTGTTTGATGTCCTTTGTCTTCATCTCCGTTACGCGGATGTCCAGTTTAGGATATTTCTTCATCAGCTGCGGAAAGAAGCGGGGCAACAGATAAGGGGCGATGGTGGGGAGTATACCTAACTTAAAAACACCCGACAAGGAGTGCTTTTCTTCTTCAATAATATCCTTTATATGGCCTGCTTGTTCCAATACGATACGGGCTTGCTCTATTACGAGTTGTCCGACGGGAGTAGGACAGATGGGTTGTTGGCTACGGTCGAATATCTTGGTGTCTAACTCGTCTTCCAGTTTCTGTATCATGGCACTCAGGGTGGGTTGAGTTACACGGCAATGTTCCGCAGCTTTGGCGAAATGACGGAACTGATTAACGGCAAGAATGTATTCCAGTTGTTGTAAAGTCATGATAAATAAGGGGTTTGAACGGGTTATATAGATTCTGTCTATGCAAAGATAGAAATTATCTGTTTGACAAGCATTGGTTTCCGCCTTATCTTTGTACAAAAAACGAAGAAAGGCTGCATCTCAGCATAATCAAGCATACTTGCTTCTGCCTTCGATTTGCACTTTCTTTGCAACAGAAAAAAGAAAAACAGTATAAATTATTAAAACCATAAAATTATGAAGACTTTAAATTATATCAAGTTAAATGAATCGGGAGTAGCTAACGTAGTATCAGCATTGCATCAGCTTTTGGCAGATTTCCAGGTGTATTACACGAATCTGCGCGGTTTCCACTGGAACATTAAGGGACATGGTTTCTTCGTATTGCACGAGAAGTTTGAAAGTATGTATGACGATGCAGCCGAGAAGGTGGACGAAATTGCAGAACGTATCCTGATGTTGGGTGGTGTACCCGAAAACAAGTTCAGCGAATACCTGAAAGTTGCAAAGATCAAAGAAGTATCTGACGTAGCTTGTGGTAGCGATGCAGTCAGCAATATTCTTGAAACTTACGGATATCTCATTGGTGAGGAAAGAAAGATCATTGAACTGGCTAATGAAGCTGGTGACGACGTTACTGCTGACCTGATGACAGGCTATCTGAAAGAACAGGAAAAGATGGTTTGGATGCTGGTTGCTTTCAGCACAAAAGGATGCACAGACAAATAATATATAGGTTTAGGTGATAAATGATGGAAAGGTGATAGAGTGGTGGAAACACTGCTTTATCACCTTTCTTTATTAATGATGCCGTTTGCCTCTTTAGTAATAGGCACCACTCACATCATTGATTAACTGTACGTTAGCGTCAGCAATGATAGCTGCAACAAATGGTTTGTTAGTATCCTGAATATTGAAAGTAACTTCAATCTTTTTTTCTTCGCCTTTCACAAGTGCCACCTTTTGAGGTTGGAAGTCTGTTGTAGCATTTTGCAAATGCATAGCTAATTGATGTGTACCTTCTCCAATCAACCTGATAACGGCTTTTTGTGAAGAAGCCGACATATCTTCTTTCTCGATACTGATTTGAATGTTGTGTTTTTGCTTCAGACTATCAATATTTTCGTTGAAAGCGGCAACCGTACCCATAAATCTATTGACCGGTGCAATCCACATTTCTTTGCAGGTGGCATAAGTTGAACCATTCCAATGAGGTTTGTCTCCGCGTATGCAATCCATACCTACGGCCAACGAACCGACTACGTTTTTGGTGCAATATGCAAATTGGGGAGCGAAATTATAACCGACACCATACATCAGCGTTTGGTTGAATGGATTGTGACCGAATGTCCATTCCAACTGTTTACCTACCAATTGCATCCCGTTTTTATCGTGTCTCAGGCGGGAAGCCTCAGCCAGTGCCCAGGATGTAGATAGATGGCAAGATGTCCCTCCGTGAAACAGGTTACTATCCCAAATGGGAAAAGTACGCAGTGTATATTTGTCATTTAAAGCTGTCCCATCATTGAATTGAATCAAGCTGAAATTGCGTTTGTTTTCATCTTCAATAGCAAGCATATCCGATTTGCGAAATACAGCGGTGGGTAACAAGTAGTAAGGTGCGGAGAATTTGCTACCCCGTTTCAAGAAGAAATCGCTGTAGATGACAGCTGAGCTATACCACTTCATCCAATCCTGGTCGTCGGGGAATGCCTGGCACAAGTTACGCAAGGCGAGCATTGGAGCCTCGTTGAATGCACCGTGATTGTTTTGTAATATCGTTTTGCGATCAGAGTCTGTATAGAAATAACCGGTGATGGGAATACCTTCTTGGAAAGTGGTTTCCTGACACTCAGTTAGCAACCGACCGAAACATAGGGCAGCCTCTTTATATTTATCATCATTTGTTTTTTGATAGAGGAGGATGGAGGCGATAGCACCCCAGGATGCTTCCAGGTAAGTGGCTTTATTCCAGCCTTTTCCGCTTTTGTATGCTTGTTGCCAGTTCTCCAAGGCGGTTTCTCGCATCTCTTCCAATAAATTGGTGTCAATGTCTTGATAGTATTGTTCGGCAAGTGTCAGTACTGCTGCGCCCAAGAAGTTCTCCCAAGGTACATTTACGGCCTTGATTACTACATCGTCAGGAGTGCCGATAATGTTGTCCGAATAAATGCGTTGACGTGCCCAACTGATATGGTATCCGTCACTGAACCGGTTCTTTGCTATCCATTTTAATCCCCATAGGGCTTCGTCTTTCAGTTTGGTTGCTAAACCGGTTAGTTTAGGCTTATCTTTTACTTGTTGTAAATTGCGTAATAGTACGTAAGCTCCGATAGCTGTACGGTAATAACCTTGTGACATATCGCCGGCATCATGCCATCCGCCGTTGATAACTTTCTTCTCATTGTTGTAGAAGCCTTGCCAGTCTTGATGACAGATACCATGAATACCGGGAACTTCATATCCGCAACGTTGGCAGAAGTAGAAATTGATGCCGCTGAACATTGGTTCCAGCCATACATATTCGTTGATAGGGAATGGCTTCGATTCATGTGAATTATAGCTCAGGTAATAGGTTCCCGGAGTAGTAAAATCGGTAAAGTCTAATAGGGTAAACGAACCGTTCTTGTTGTTTATCGGTTTTGCAATGCCGGTATAAACTATTTCTTTTTGTGTATTAAGCAATTGGAACTCATCGGCCTTACTAATATCAGTCAGTGCTTGTTTGATATCGTAAGGACGATATCCGATGTGTGAATAGGCAAACTGTGTATTAGGAATGTTCCATCCATCATAGTGGTCGGCATCTACTTTCTGTAGTTGCAAGCGGTCGAAATCAAATGTAACGAACTCATCATTGCCAGGTTCATAGCCAATCAGGGTTTGGAAAATATTGAATTGCTTCACTCTATTACGCGGTAAATCGGAGATTTCCCACACTACATTATGCCATTGGCCCGGTACCAGGTCTTGTATGACTGTATCGTGGCGGGGAGTAGTTGTGTTATAGTCTGTTCCTTCGTTCACTATATCCAGAAAGAAATGGTGGATTGGAGTCTTGGAAGGATGAATATAAACCCAAATGGAAATGCGATTATAGGCTGTCCAATCCTGTGGTTCGTCAAACGTAATGCCGAAATGTGCACCTCCTCCTTGCTGACCACCAAATGATCCCCACGGAGTACGATTCTCCGGTAGCATAACATAAGCTGTATCTTTCATGGAAGTATGGTAACGCAATGAATGTTTACCATCGATAGAACGTTCATCGGTATACTCCAATGTGGCAATACCTTCTGTCATTCTCCAGTTGTTTTTTCCCTCCATATCATCAATCAGGAGGGAGTCCTTTACCTCTTTCCGGGCCCATTGTGTCAGCAAGGAGTTTTCGACCGGAGCTTCCAATGGGAACTCACAGTTGAAGTTAAAGTTGCCTTCTGATACGGTCTTTGTTTCTTCGCAAGCGGATAAGAAGAAGAGTAGAGGAGGTACTAGTAATATGTATAATATATATTTCTTCATATCATTCTGTTGTTATAACGAGGTTTTTCCCTTCTTGTAATTGTTGGTGGGTGATAAAATAACCTTTTACAGGTTGATTTCCGTAAGCGATACTGATAATTTTTTTGCCATGACCTTTCTTGGTGATGGTAAACGGTTTGCCATTCAGGTTGAAGGTTATTTTATCAAATAGCGGTACAGAAATAATGTATTCCGGATCGGCTGGTGAATAGGTGTACAGACCAATGGCGTTGAATACATACCACGAAGACATTTCGCCTGCGTCATCCATGCCGGCGTAAGCCAACTTGTCAGCTCCCATATCGTAATAGTGGTTCATGATGCTGTCTAATATGCATTGTGCCTTTTCCTGTTTATCAATGAAGTAGTAGGTATAGGGAATGCTGTGGCCGGGTTGGTTGCCATGACAGTAATTACCGATAAAACCGGTCATATTATCTACTTCGTACCCTTTCCACGGTTCGGAGAAGAGCGAGTCCAGCTTGTTCTCCACCGCATTGTGGTCGGGATACAGTTCAATCATGCCTTTGGGATCATGTGGAGCAAAGAATAAGGCATTCCAGGCATTTGCTTCCCTATACATATATGCATAATAAGGATAGTAAGGATCGAAGTCTGCAATCCAGCTTCCATCGTCGATACGTCCTCTAAAGAACCCTGTGCTTGTATCGAAAAGGTGCTTATAATTTTCTGAACGTTGCATTAAGGTTTCATAGTTTTTCATATCTCCCAGTTCCTTGGCAATCAAAGCAATGGCATAGTCATCGTAGGCATATTCCACGGTCTTTGTTACTGCGGCTTTGTATTCGTCATGAGTCGGAACGTTGGTGGTATCTTTCTCTGCAATCCAGCCTCTCTCCATATATTCCTGCAGGTAAGGTCTTCCGCCTCTGCCGGGTACGAAAGCATTATTTAGTAACAGTTTATAGGCACGATTGATATCGAAGTCTTTTATTCCTCGTAAATAATTACCTGCTACAAAGGTAGAAGCATGATCTCCGTGGAAGAAAGTGGGCATGTATCCGTTACGCTTTTCTCCTTTGTCTATAATGGATTTCAGTACATCGATGGTTACATCCGGTGAGATCATACCAAGTAAAATCAATTTGTTGCGATAATCGTCCCAGAATGAGGGGTCGGTATATTTACGGAAACCATTGTTTACCACTTCATGGCGTTCATCAGTGTATTCACCGTTCACGTCACTACGTAATGCAGGCCACAGAAAAGAGCGGTATAGGCAAGAGTAGAACAATCCCTTTTCACGGTTTGTACCTCCTTCTACACTGATTTTGCTTAATAATTTTTCCCAAGTGTCATCGGCTTCGTTTTGTACCTGTGCAAAGCTTTTATTCAGCATTTCTGTTTCCAGATTCATTTTGGCATTCTTTACGCTTACAAATGAGAAACCAATTTTAAGTTCCAGAGGTTTGCTTCCTTTACTATCGACGAAATGCACTACTGCCACTTCATCTTTTTCCCCTTCTTTCAACTGTTTGATATCACTAACTTTATAGTTTGATACAGCATAATAGTAGATTTTACCTTCACCGGACTGGGAACCGGTGAAAGTGTTGTCATCAACCTTCTGGATATCCCATTCTCTGACGTTGTTGTTCGAACGCTTCACATTTACCAGTACTGCCTTATCCGCTTCGTTGGGGAAGGTATATTTATGATAAGCGCAACGCAACGTTGAAGTCAACTCTGCATTCACGTTGTATCTATCCAGAAATACCTGATAATATCCCGGACGGGCGGATTCGTTATTGTGGCTGAAGGTTGAGCAATAATCGTTTGCTGTCACTTTCCCTGTTACGGGTAGCATGGGTACGTGTAGCAAATTCCAGTGACCTTTACTGGTATGCGAGAATCCGTAGATCACACTGTCTTCATATTGATAACCTGCACCACTGCGAAATTGAGTAACCGGACTGACTTGTACCATGGCATTGGGAAGTGATGAACCGGGGAATACTTCAGCGCCCCAGGTGCGTCCCTTGATTTGGCGTACATAGCCTAAGTCTTCAGGTTCCCAAAGGGTGGCTGTACCTAATAACGGATTGACGTAACCGGTCAATTTCTTTGGCTCATTGCAACTTGTCAGACAAGTTGCCAGGCATAAGAAGAGAAGAATGTACTTGCAAAAATTCATATGATTCTTTTGTTGCTTTATCGGGTTATGATTTTCATTACGAGACCTGGATCAGAGATGTCACCTTCTGTGCCACTCATTAGCCCTACTTCAGTAATGATTTTGCCGGGGATGATGATACGATCCTTGTAGATTTTCACTTTGCGGGTGATGTCGACCGGGGTATCACCGGCCAAGTCTTGTGCATAAATCTTCTTGATCTTGTTTTTGGATGCTTCTGATAAAACAAGCGTTACATCTTTAAAATAACCGAAAAGTCCGATAGGTTTCTCCCAATTATTGAGGGTCGCAGTTACTGATGCAGGGCTTGAGATGTATTCATGCTCTAAAGTACGTCCAATGGCAGCAATAGCTACGGCACCATTAGTATAGCGGGAGGCTAAAATGTAAGGACGTGCTTCTTCTTTATTTGCAAGGATTGGCAGTGGCATACGTCGACTGACGATAGCCGGTGCACTATTTTTCAGTAGCTCACCTTCTTTGTGTTTAACCCAGCTTTCTTCGGCTTGATAGCGCCAGGTATCCTCTAATTCTTCTTTACTGACCTGGAAATCACCGTCTACAGCAAAAGGTTCTGCGATACGATGCCATCTTACGGCACGCACAACTTCATCCAAGCGTTTTTTCAAGTTACGGCCAACGGGTGGAAAAGAATGGTCTTGGCGGCCATCAGGTAAATTTCCGGCAAACTCATGACGCATTACACCGATAGCACAACCTAAACCTACGGCGATGTAAGCTTCATCTTCACAATTAATGATACCTTTTGCATTATTCTTTGCTTTATAGGGAAGTAAGTTGACTATGCGTTGAATTGTGATAGGAATGGCAATGATATTTTCTACATCATAGGTGCGGAATGCATCACTGAATTCAATATACTCATTTTTCATGGCATGCTCAATCCAAAGATTCGGTGCGTACTTCTTGCCTATCTCTGTGAGCATTTGTCTCCATTGGTCATTTCTAGAGTTATGTCCCCAGTCTACTTTCCAATAGTCGAAACCCGCTTCATGAGCAGCCTTAATGCGATCTGTCCAATATTCTTCCTCCGATACATTGGGGAAATTTTCACTCTTTTGTGCACAGATCCAGCCCCTATGCCTTTCCAACCGATGGCTTTTACAGCTTCATTTAGTTTTTTCAGGCGGTCTGCGCTTCCTTTGGTACTCATAAATGAGGGGAAGCGACCTTCGTCCAGTTCTACTCTACCTAAATATGGATTATTGTTTTTACGGTTGATTTCAGTCGGAATATCCCATGAGTCATCCATTACAAAATAAAGGTCGGGCTGTATCTTTTTGTACATACCTGTCCAGTTCTGCCATTCTCCTTTGCCGAACATGGATTCTTCGTTCATAATGGCACGGAACTTTTCTGAACCATTGTAGCCTGTGGCATAGCCTTGTATATTCCAGGTACAGAAATAGTCTGGAGCTTTTGATGGGGTTGAGGGAACCAATGACTCTATCGGTTGCTTTTGAGCTGTGCATAATAGAGGAATGCAGCAAGCTAATGTAAATAGGTATTTCTTTATCATAATTATATATGTTTATTTATATATTGAAAATTCATGGATTCTTGTGTTTCCTTCTCTTTCATGATAATCTTTCTATCACATCACAAAGGTAGTCGACCTTACATTGCTGAGAGTACGATTTTCAGCCTTATATGTTGCTTTTCTTGTCATTTTAGGCTATATTCTTTTTCTTTAGTCTGATTGTTAGCCATTTTTATATGTGAAAGAACTAAAAGGAGGAATTATCCATGCTTCCCGTTCCTTTTCTGGTATTAATTTAAATGGAAACTCTGTTTATCCCACACGGTAACTCCATTTACACGCCGAGGTA
>ERZ791618.1058-NODE-1058-length-10550-cov-1.523773_pt1 | contig 10550 bp, 7 predicted proteins | sample MGYA00510059_ERZ791618 | MGnify/ENA primary metagenome ERZ791618 (study PRJEB30046, sample SAMN00715159) | human gut metagenome | study: EMG produced TPA metagenomics assembly of the A metagenome-wide association study of gut microbiota in type 2...
TCGTCCTTATTCCAATTTTTGTTTTCATCTAATTCTCCTACACCGGCACGTTTGCGTATCAGGTTGACTGTTTTTACTGCATTTTTGCTGTCACCCAATTCATTAAGTGTCTCTGCATACCCCAGTAATATTTCCGCATAACGTATCATTTGGGGGTTACAGTCATAATTGGAGTTTCCCGAACTTTTGTTCCGATTCTATCGTCGAGATATTTCAGGACGAGATAACCGGATGATTTGCTTTTATCATCTACGTCAGTCATATCCAACGCTTGTTGGGAACCATTAAGATCGAATGTGTTGCCATGATAAAAGATTGTCATTTTAAGGCGTGGATCCCGGTTTTCATAAGGATTCTTATCGTCATATCCTGAATTTTTATTAATGATAGGCTGGCCATTGGCATCGTATCCGGTGATTGGTTCAGTACCGTCTTTCATGTCGTAAGCATCTACCAGATTCTGAGTGGGAGTACATCCCACATAAGATTTTTCATTCCAGGGAGCTCCTTGGGGAAGATTACTATGCATGGTGGCATTGGCAGCGAGTAGATATGTATATATATTTTCTTTGGTTTTACGCTCGCAGAAATAATGTGCATAACTTAATTCCGGATTTTGCGTGTCATAATATAAATCATAGATATTCAATCCCATGACTGCTGATAATGCGTCTCTGGCATCTTCCCATTTCTTACGATCCATAGACGGGTTGTTTAGTTTGCTGGCAGCATAAAGTTTGGTACGGGCTATGTAGGCCAGTGCCGCTCCTTTGGTAGCACGCCCGTAATTGGGGGCGTCCCATTCTAATGGAAGTTGTGATGCAACATCTGCCAGTTCGGAAACGATATAGTCGACGGTTGCTTCTGCAGTTGAACGCGAACGGTCCAAGTCGGTAGGAGAGATGATTTCATCTCCCAGCAACACGACTCCTCCGTACCAACGGTATAATTCTGCATAATACAGTGCCCGTAAGAAACGCGCTTGTAATTTTGAGGAGGCTTTTTCTTCATCAGACAGTACCGATTTGTCTACTTTTTGTATAAATAGAGTTGCGTTACGGATACTATTGTAATAGAAGGTCCAGGGATGTCCTCCGTTCATTGCAATATCAGAGGCAGACATGGTTGACTTACCATGCGTATGTGCTGATGAATATTCAATAGGTGCATATGCGTTGTCTGTTGCACAGTCAAGGAAAGTTACTCCATCTCCGGAGAAACTGGAGAAGCTACCTTGTGTTAGACGCGTGCGGGCATATAGGTTATTTAAAATCTGCCTTGTCTTTGCTGCGTCTGCATAGATTAATTCTTCCGTGTTCGTTCCTGTCTGGATTCGTTCCATATCACCGGTACATCCGTATAGGAGCAGTAGGGAAAAGGCTGTTAGAATAATATTTTTCTTCATATATCGAATTGTTATCAGAGGTTAGAATGTAACGTTTACTCCAAGATTATAGTTCTTTGCTGAGGGTAGAAGTTTCCGCGATTGGCAGGTTGTGCTTCCGGGTCGATCACTTTTAACTTATCCCAAGTAAGCAGGTTGAATCCGTTGACATACATCCTTAATGCGGATATCGGGGTGTGGGTAAACCACTTTTTAGGGAAGTTGTAGGATAACTCTACATTCTTCAGTCGCAGATAAGAAGCGTCATACAAATACATTGAAGATGATTTGAAGTTGTTCTGATTGGAGCCTGAAGAATTGCTCATACGATGATAAGTCGCAGTTTGCTGTGTTTCGGGAGTCCATCTGGCCAAATGTCTGTCGGCAAGAGCAGAACCAAGATTGAAGAACTCCCATGCAACTTCACCTGTCAGTGGAATTGTTACACGTGTTGCTCCCTGGAACATAACGGTCAGGTCGAAGTTTTTGTAAGACAGACCAACTTGGAATGAGCCGGTTATTTCGGGTACATCCGAGAAACCGAAAGGTGCTATGTCGTAATCATTGATAACACCGTCTCCGTTGATATCACGGAAACGGACGTCTCCAGGTTGTAAGGTGCCGTATTGCGTCGGGCCGGCTGCGATTTCGGCATATGTATTGTAGAATCCGTCGGCTATCAGTGAGAACTGTTGTCCGATAGAACCTCCGGTACGGTTCATATAAGGATATTTACGTATCTGTTCATTTTGTTCGATAATCTCATTGTGGTTGTAGGCAATGTTTGCTTTGATGCGATAGCCGAAGTCTTTGATCTTATGATCCCATCCTACTTCTACTTCTACACCTTGATTTTTTACTTCCATTAGATTTTGTGGAGAAAAACTTGTCACTCCGGAAATGATGTTGGTGCGTGAGGGAGTTTTCAAGATGTTGGTACGGTTTTCGCGGAAGTATTCGGCATTCAAGGTTAATTTACCTTCAAACCAGCGTGTGTCCATACCGATATTGAATTTGGTAGAACGTTCCCAACTTACAATCTGTGCTGCTTTTCCTTCCAAGAGTCCTCCACTGGCTGCAGTTGGAGATTCACCGAAATTGTAATTGGTGCCTGCGGCATAGGTCGCTTCCGAATAATAGGCAAAATTACTTCCGAATTTGTCATTACCGACTTGTCCTAATGAAGCTCTTATTTTCCAGTAAGGTAATAGTTTGCTGTCTTTTAGGAAAGATTCGTTAGTAACAATCCAGCCTACGGATGCGGAAGGGAATAATGCATATCGTTCGCCTTCAACAAATCTGTTGGAACCATTGTATCCTAAATTGATTTCTACTAAGTATTTACCTTCAAAATCATAGTTGGCACGGGCTACCAGTCCTTGATATACCTGCGGTAGCCCTCCATATTCACCATCGCCCGGTGCTTGGTGAGAGTTATAGTTGTATAAAATAAGTCCCGAAACATTATGTTTTTCTGCAAATTGATGTGAATAATTCACGAATGCTTCCCAGTATACACGTTTTTTGCTCCGGATGCAAAATTGATGAGAGAAGGGAATACTTTGGCAAGTAGGCGTTGGTATGTTCCATTCTCATTATATTTCCATACAGGTTCCACCACATTCAAGCCCATACCGTTGTCTTCGATATAACTATTGTAGGAGAATTTACCTCCGATACTCAATCCTTTAGTAATAGCATGTAAATCGTAGTTCAGTTTTACAGTTCCTTCCAAAGCACTGTCGTTGTCCTTTCTATATCCCTGATAGAGGAATGCGTGTAGTGGGTTGGCTCTCACAAGATTTGGAACGGCTGCAAAAGTTCCGTTTTCGTTGACTAGCGGGAATGCATTGGCAGGTGTACGGGTCATATTGTTAAATGCACGGCTGGCATCTCCTTCGGAGTTGGGACGGTTCTTGCTTCCGGTACGATAGCTGAAGTCAACGCCAATACTGAAGTCTTTAGTAACTTGTATATCTAGGTTGGTTCGTACGTTGAAACGATTATAGTAGTAGGCAGAGTTGTAGTCTGGTTGCTGGAGTAAATTATCCAGTTCCGGGTTAATGGCAATCAATTTGGCCAGATCCGGTTTCTTTTTTAATTTTTCGATATCAGTTTCGTAGGTTCCGTTCTGATGAAAATAGCCTAATGACACAAAATATTTAAGCCGTTCGTTTCCTCCCGATACATTGACATTGTACTTTTGTTGTGTACCTAGTTTGGTAAACATATCTATATAGTCGTTGTCCGGATGAGTAAACGGGCTGGACTGGTCGCGGTATAATTGCATATCATGCTCTGTATATTTCGGTGCTTGCCCTTCATTCACCAAACCTTCATTCATCAATGTTGCATATTCTTCGGCATTCACCATTTTTGTAATACGGTTGATTTGTGTAATACCGAACTCACCGGAGAAAGAAACTTTAGCTTTACCGGAATTACCACGTTTTGTAGTCACAAGGATAACTCCGTTCGCTCCACGTACACCATAAACGGCAGTAGCAGATGCATCTTTCAATACGGAAATACTTTCTATTTCGTCCGGGTCGATTTGTGAAAAGTCACGTTCGATGCCATCTACCATAATCAACGGAGAAGCATCGTTCACCGTAGCACGGCCACGAATATAGAGTGCGGCAGCGTCTTCACCGGGACGTCCGCTGGTTTGACGTGTTACCAGTCCGGGAATACGTCCTGTCAGACTGTTTGTGACACTGGAAGTAGGACCTTGTTTCAGTTCCCGATTGCCCACAGCAGAAATAGATCCGGTAACCGATACCTTTTTCTGTTGCCCATAAGCTACAACCACTACTTCGTCCAAGGTTTGTGTGTCATCATGGAGTCTTACGGTAAGTGTCTTTCCATCTTTGGGAACGGTAACTTCCACAGTTTTCATTCCTATCATTGAAATAGCAATAATAGCCTTGTTACTGGTTACCTTTAATGTGAATTTGCCGTCAAGATTTGTAATTGTTCCATTACTGGGTTGTCCTTTTTCTACCACATTGGCACCAATTAATGGTTCGCCGGCGGCATCTGTAACAACACCTCTTACGGTTTCTTGTGCTTGCGCTCCTATGAACCATAAGCTCATTAGTAGCATTAATATATACCATTTTTTCATATTATACGATTTTTAGATTGTTATCTCCAACCGGGATTCTGTACTAAATTTGTATTTAACTGCATTTCTGAGTAGGGGATAGGAGAATAATACATCTTTGTATTAAATTTCCTTTGTCCGTCGACAACAAACTCATGTGTGGACACAACTCCATTATCTTGCCGCTCTATTCTGAATCCCATTAGTGGCTGGTTCAAATCTTTTTCGGCTGTTTTCCATCTTCTCAAGTCAAATAGCGTTGATCTTCGAATGCCAGTTCAACCCGTCTTTCATTTCTTATTTTCTTTGTCATTTCCGTTTGAGAAGTTGTAGTGTATGGGACTGTTATTCCTGCACGTGTTCTTACTTTATTCAAAGCTTCGAGAGCTGTCCACCCCAAATCGGCTGCATCATTCGGTCCGTATGCTTCGTTCATGGCTTCGGCGTATAGCAAATAGATGTCTGCCAAGCGAATGACAGGGAAGTAGTGGTAGGTACTCGTTATTGTTTGAGCTGACAGATTTATATTCGTATCAAGGAATTTGCGTAAATAATAACCTGTAACGGTAGAACGAAGATTGACTTTGCCGATAGCATCCTGACTGTTGGGGTCGCTGTGTCGATTGCTCCTCTTGCTCCCAAAATACTTCCGTCACGAACGATCGTAACATCAAAACGAGGATCCATATTCTCGAATCGGGTATCTGATTGCATATCGTTGGCACTACCATCCTTCTTCTCGAAAGCGCATACCAGATTATGGGAAGGACAAGTACCTCCCGAACCCAACAGTGAAGGAGGGTAATTGTAAAGTTCCAGCATATAGTTTTTTGGATTTCCGGTATATACTATATATTCAGTATTTTGGTTTGGCTGTATGATAAACAGTTTTTCAAAGTTTGGGTATAAATACAATTTACTCGGAGCAAGGTCAATTACGGTTTTCAAAGCTTTAGCAGCAAGTTTCCACCTTTCTTGTACGTTTCCGTCAGTATAGCCGAGTATCGGATTTTGTACATTGTTGAATAATGGACTCGCTGCGTACGCCAGCGTTTTTGCCTTAATAGCCAACGGGCATGTACTGGCTGATAAAAAACCAAAACCACGATATTGATTGGTGATATAATTGTAGCGCGTAAATATTTCGCTGGCTTCATTGCATAAATTTACAATATAATCGACGCAATCGCTGAAATTATTGCGGGGTAATGTTATAATCTCTTTATCATCAAGAGTATATGTCTTTTTCACGAGCGGAACTCCTCCATACCTTTTGATTAACTCGAAGTAATAGAGTGCACGGACCGATTTACTCTCTGCTATGGCCAGTTCTTTATAACTTTCAACTTGTGCATCTGTCCAACCTGCATTGTTTTGTAGGAGAGGAATGTACTGCTCGAAATAAAGTGTACGCCGGATACCGATGTATAAATCGGCCCAACGGTTTTCTATCGGACTAATTTCGGTTGCGTATCCTTGTCCCAGTTTATACATTGCATTGGCGGGGTCTACATAAGCACCGTCATCTGTAGACGCGTCGAGGAATGCTGTATAGTTGCTTTGGTATCCATTGGGCATGGAAACGTAAACGCTATTCAGCATTTGGATTGTTTTGTTATAATCAATAAATGTCTCTTCCGGTTGCCAGTATTCATAAGGTTGTTGGTCCAGATAGTCGCATGAAGAAACTGCAAGAGCAATACAACCTGTTATGAGTATATGTTTAATCGTTCTCATAGTTAATTAAAATTTAATGTTTATTCCGGCGCTGAATGAGCGTTGGAGCGGATAAGCGACGCCATTGCCATAGGCCTCCGGGTCAATAACGTCTAGTTTATCAAATGTGAGCAGGTTCTGGCCATTTAAGAAGATACGGAGTTCTTCAAGACCGATGGAACGGACCACTTTGGTTGGTAGATTATACGACAGTTCTACATTCTTTAGTCTTAGATAAGAGGCGTCCCGTTGCCAATAGGTAGACGAAAGACTGTTGTTGCTTGAACCCGCAGCTTTAGTTGTAAATCTTGGGTTGTTGACAGAAGGGTTTTCCGGTGTCCATCTATTTCTTTGGTGTTCATACATATTTCCGTTATTGTAGAATGCAAACGCTGTGTATGAAGATAGCATTTTAGATACTTTAGCTGCCCCTTGGAATAGCACGGACAGAGAAAATCCTTTATAGCTTCCTCCAAGACTGAAGCCATAGAACACTTGAGGAACATCCGTGTATCCGTAACGTACCCGATCTTTTTCATCTATCTTACCGTCTCCGTTGATATCTTTATATCGTATGTCTCCGGGAACGACGCTGTTCAATGTGTGAACAGGAGCTGCCGCAATTTCTTCATACGATTGGAAAATACCATCGGCAATATAGACTAGTGAAGTACCATAAGGGTGTCCTTTGGAATACATATAGTCATACGGTTGCAAGGCTTCGTCCATATCAATGACTTTGTTTTTGCTGTATGAAATGTTACCACTAAGGAAATATGTGAAATCTTTACCTATGTTATCTTTCCAGTTTAGGCTACCTTCCAAACCTTTGGTTTCCATTTTCCCGATATTCTTGCCTGGCATATAGATAGTAGTATATCCCAACATGGATGAAAATGTGGAGGGAATGGTGTATACACCGGTGCGACGATCCTTCCAAATGTCGAATGTTGCGTTCAGACGATTAGAGAACATTCCTAAGTCTGCCCCTAGATTTATTTGAGTAGATTTCTCGTAGGTAGCAGAAGGATTGGCTTGTTGGGTTTCCATAGAGAAGTATATTGCGCCATGTCATTACCAAAATAGATTCCTTCATTCAAATTCTGAAGACGGCTCATATACATATACGCAGATACTGCACGGTCATTGTTTACCTTACCGATACTACCGCGTATCTTTAGATTAGAAATAGCGGGCTTTAACACATCAAAGAATTTCTCGTTGGATGCGTACCATGCCAAGGAGACAGTAGGAGACAATCCCCAGCGGTTCTCATTATTGAATTTGTAAGAACCTTGATAGCCGAAAGTGGCATCTATCTGGTATCTGTATCGTATTTATATGCAAACCAGCCACCAACTGTTTGGTAGCGATAGGGAAGCACAATACTTTGATTGTATTCATATTGGTCGTAAAACATCATTCCCGAAACATTGTGCTTACCGGAAATACGATTGTAGCTAAGTTTAAAATTTAATGTGGTGTTACGTGCATCACCATATTTCATGGCAGCATTTGATATCATTTCTTCACTAGTTCCATATTTTTGGAGTACTCCGTTATTTTGAAGTGTGTAATAATTGAAAGAGCGGGTACGGTTTTGTTTTTGTAAGTTGTATACGTCCATAGAAATCTGTCCGTAGAGCGATAAACCCTTCAGAAGGAAATCCAGATCCTGTTTCAGTGATACAGAAAAGGCGCCATAACGTTTATCGATCGCTGTGTAGCCACCTCTGTTCAAAATAGCCCACGGATTGATATATTTATCATTGCCTGCAACAATACGGTCTCCCGGTTGTGATTTGATAGGATTCCCTGACTGGTCTACATAGTTATGGGTATCTTTATAGTACATAGGAAATGCTGTAGCCGGCGTTTTCAACAGATTCTGGAATATATATTGTTGTGCTTGGTCATGATAAGGAGAGTTTTCGCTTTGCATCCAACCGTCTAATTTTACTGATAACAGGGTCGTAGAGGTGATGTCGAAGTCTACGTTCGAGCGAAAGTTGATTCGGGAAAATTCTGTGTTGGTACTGTAATTCTGCTCTTTTTCAGTATTAAACATTCCTGCTTGTCCGGTATATCCCAATGAGACGAAATAACGGGTACGCCCGGAACCTCCTTCTACTGTGGCATTATATCGCTGCATGAAAGTTCCTTTTTTAAGCAAGTTTCCTATCCAGTCGACATCTGGGTAGCGCTCCGGGTCTGAATGATTGGCGAATTTATTGATCTCCGTTTCCGTGTAGAAAGGATTCAAACCGTCATTAATGTTCGCTTCATTGTAGAATTGAGCATATTCTGCCGCGTTAACAGCTTTGGGAACTCTCATGTTCTGCTGATATACCCTTGGATGTTAAGGCTGACTCTAGGTTTTCCGAGACGTCCGGATTTGGTTTCAATCAGGATACTCCGTTCGCGCCTCGCATACCATAAAGAGCGATAGCAGAAGCATCTTTTAATATGGTCACTCTTTCAATTTCCTGAGTTTGTACCATACCGTAGTAATTGCGTTCTTGTCCATCGATTAGTACAAGTGCGTCATTTCCATTGCTACGTATTCCACGTATATAAATGGAAGCTTCGTCATTGCCCGGTTCTCCACTTCGCTGAATCGTAGTTAACCCCGATATTCTTCCTGACAATGCATTGGATAAATGCTGTACAGGCACATTCTCCAATACTTTACCGGAGATTACATCGGATGCACCGCTAAACTCTGTTTTTAACTTACTTCCATAGGGTATGGAAATGATTGTCGAGTCTTTTTCATTCTTTTCCTTCACTGTTTTGTCCTGTGCTGAAATGATGGTTGAATAACCTGCAAGTGAGCAAAATAGCAGAAAGAACTTGATTTTTAAAGTTTTCTTTCTCATAAATATTAAATTAAGGGGAATATTTTATAATATTCAGTTTAGAATAAGTCGTAGTAGAACTTAGCCTAATTTAATCTATATCTATGATAATCAGTTTGTTAAAGTTGTGATATTTATTAAAAAAGAGTAATGGTATAAAGTTGGTATCTAAAAAAGTAGATTTAATTTGTGGGAGAATGCAAAATAAATGAAATATTAGCTTGATATTTTAAAATCAATTAATATATTTGCGGAGAATTAAAAACAAAATGAACTTTTAAAGCAAAATCGCCTATGGAGAGCTAAGCACTTCTACTATAATTTAGAAAATTATTAAGTTCTACTACAACTTAGCTATTAATTTAATCTTTTAGAAACATAAATAAGAAAAGGGAAAAACTATTTTTTAATGGTGGTTATATGTTTGTCGTTTGGTAATCGTAGACAAAATGATCCTATTTGTGCTACCTAAACAGGGAATTATATAATTAACTATCTATCTAATTATCTAGGTAAGTTTTTAAAACCTCTGCTATTTTCTCATATCCTTTAGTATTAGGATGAAGTCCATCGCTGAATAAGGATGAATTGATAATGCCATTTTTATCTGTCAACAGATTGCTTAAGTTTATATAAATACAATTCTGTTCTAGCTTCTTACGAAGTTCTTTGTTAATTTGCTGAATACGTTTTTCTGTGTTTGCTCTTGGGAGGATTCCCATTACGCATAATTTAGCTTGTGGTTGGCGTATTTTAATAGCTTCGGTAACCTGAAGAATACCTTGCAGAATTTCTTTATCTGTATTAAATTGAAGATTATTAGTTCCTATCAGTAGAAAAATCATATTTGCTTTGAAACCGTCCAATTCGCCATGGTAGATGCGCCACAATACGTTTTCTGTTTTATCCCAGCCGAAACCGAGATTGCGAACTGACCTGTTTTTGAATAGCTTGTCCCAAGCTTCTTTTCCACGTTGTGTCGGTGCAGTAGGCTCGCCGGCCCAGTAATGCGTGATAGAGTTACCTATCATAATGATTTCCGGGGCATTTTCTCGGTTTAATTTAAGGATTTCTTCATGACGCGCGTACCAATCATAGGAATCTCTTTGTTGTTTGCATGGAATACATGAAGTGGGACCTTCATTCTTTTCATGTAATATTTCCCGTATCTTTTTTAAATAACTGTCTGCATATTGCTGCATACCTAAATCAGTAGAATGAACTCCGTCTACCATACCGTCTGCCGGAATACCTATTTCTTCCTTTGTCAGATAATAGATATCCGGAATTTGTTCTTCTTGTAAAGTATTGTATGCTTTTCGCAATTCAGTATTAGCTACGCGGTATGATTCTTCTGCTTTTTCGGAAGTGACATCGTTGGCATATCCGTCATGCTCTACTAGTAAAATAGGTGCTTTGCTGGTTTCGCGTAATTTCTTTACTCCTTTTAAGGTACGGTTGTATATCACTTCTGCACTCTTTCCCG
>ERZ791618.1060-NODE-1060-length-10498-cov-2.210763_pt1 | contig 10498 bp, 12 predicted proteins | sample MGYA00510059_ERZ791618 | MGnify/ENA primary metagenome ERZ791618 (study PRJEB30046, sample SAMN00715159) | human gut metagenome | study: EMG produced TPA metagenomics assembly of the A metagenome-wide association study of gut microbiota in type 2...
CACCAACAGCACCGGCGCGGAGTTCTCTCCGCGCGAACAGGGCGCTGGCCTTGTGAACGTAAAGAATGTCGTTACCACCAAGGCATCACCAGCCCCGACGGCAAGAAGGTCTGGGCCATCGGCACGGATTACCTGCGCAAAGCATTCTTCCTCAGCACCTACGGCATCTACCGCACGCAGATCATCAGCGACGGCTGGACCGGCCGCGCATGGAACGAGGAGACCGAAGCCTATGACGGCGACTATCACGCTTCATTGTCTGCGTCAATAGCAAAGCGAAAGGCTTTTTATGGGAATTTATACGGTTGTAATATTTATAGAACTGATTCCTGGTAATGCCTTGACGAAATTCGTTCTCAGCAATACAATGAAAGAGAAATCCAAAACGAGGTATGAGAACCATATTCCCTGAACGACTGAAAGGCCTTACTCGACGACTTCGGTCAGAAAACGATAGCTGCCATTCTACGCATGGATATTTCTCGCTGTCGAAAGCAGGGAAAAGCGTGTCCGTTTCTGTAAAAGTGAGAGATTTGCTGGACGAAGTGCTTACGGCGAATGTAATGGAGGTCAAATAAAGGAAAAAAAGAGTTAGTCAAAGCAAAGAACAATTTGACCTTGTAATACATAGCGACCAGAAGACGCATATTGAATTCTGGTATGCACGGGATCTCATGCCGCTTCTCGGCTATGAACGATGGGAGAACTTTGATAAGGCAATCGGGCGAGCTATTGAATCCTGCAAAACCAGCGGAATAGAAGGATCGTATTATTTTCGTGAGGTCACGAAAATGATGACCGCCGGTAAAGGTGCGCAGCGAGCAGTCAAGGATTACGTGCTTACTCGTTTTGTTTTGCAGCAAATATTTGTGTAATTATCTTGGCAGCGATATAGATATAGAAAGGGGTTATCGTGATTAAGCGGCAGAAAGTAGCGCTTGCAGAAGAACTGTCATCAGACATGTCGTCGCACCTGTTTCGTGCAACCAACCAGGTTCAAATCCATGAGTCCATGATTCGCTTTTTTTCCACAGCGAAAAAAGGGCAGAAGATTCCATCTGAGTTGAAGCTGGCGGAGCACTATCACGTCAGCAGAGCGACAATCAGAGAGGTTCTTCAAAAGCTGGAATTTGAAGGCTATTTAATTCGAAAAAAAGGAAGCGGGACCTATCTTTTGAATCCTCCGGTCAATGAAAAAGAAAACCTCCTGTATTTTTTTGACATTCAGTCAATGATCCGGGCGAAAGGCTTTCTTCCATCCTGCGATCCCGTAACGATCATCCGTCAACCCGCCGGCGGTTATTATGCACCAATCTTGGAGATCTCGGAACAGGAGGAGATTATCCTGCGGTATCTGCTGTTCCGAGCAGACGGGCACTTTACAGTTTTACTGGAAGATTGTTTTCCATCTAAATTTCTTTCAACGGAGGAAGAATGGAATGTAGCGTATGACCCCGACGCAGATTTGCGAATGGCGTTCTTTCATTCCATGGGAATTCGGTCAAACCGAGACGAGTTGAAGCTTGGGACAGTCGATAAAGATTCCTTAGCGCATATCCGCCGGTTTCATCCACCCGAAGATATTCCACTTTTATATATGCGTAGCCTGTGTTTCGATGCGGAGAATCGCCCAATTATGTGCTCCCAGTTCTTTTCAAATACAACGTTTATTGACTATAAGATTAATCGCCACCTCTTTTTGAAATGAAAGAGGTGGCGATTGATTTTAGAAAAAAGACTCAGATATTCAGATGCTTTCGGGGTCGCAGCGGTGTGCGGCTTATCCGTAAACCTTTCGGCCATTAATAAATTTGGCAACCGTATGCCGCTCGTCTCCTTGGAACACCACTCGTTCGATTCTTTGACGGAGGCTTCTGTTATTGAAATCCCACAAAGGCGCATCGTCAATAACAACGGCATCGAAAAGAGAGCCTTCTTCAAAACTGCCGGCTTTTCCCCAAAATGAGCAACCGCCCTTTGTGGCAAGGTAAAACGCCTCAGAAACGGTCAAGTAAGTCTTCTCGGCGAACGGATCTCCTTTTCTTTCCATGCTGTTCCAATAGATTTTGGAGGCGACAATCGTATCCGAGATTGTGCGGAACATACTCAGCGTATTCGAGCCAGCAATATCCGTACCAAGACCGACATGGATTCCAGCGTCCAGGTACCTGCGGATCGGCGCTGCAACGCCGTTTGCGTTCATGTTGCTTTGTGGGCAATGCGCAACCCAGAGCTTTTTCCTTCTAGACATTAATTCAAATTCCTCCGGTGTTGGGAAGACACAATGCGCCTGTACGCTCTGCACGACCGAACCCAGCATATCGTACATATCATAGGCCTGTCCGTAAAAAGAGATTTCCGGTTTTAACTGCTTGACCCATTCAATTTCGTCCAAGCCTTCGCTTAAATGGGATTGAGTAGGAACACCGAATTCATGAATGAGAGCCTGCAGACCTTCCATACAGGCATCTGTGCAGGATGGTATATATCGAGGCGTGATCATCGGCTTAACGTATTCGTATTTTTCGCATGTGTTCTCAAGCCATGTTCTAGTTTCCCGCAGAGATTCTTCCGTTGTTTCCTGCAATCCTTCAATGGAATTTCGATCCATATTCAGCTTGCCGACATATGCCGCAAATCCCTTATCAGCAAGCTTCTGCATCAGAAGCTCTGTCGCGGGGCGATGGATCGTTGCAAACGTACACGTTCTGGTCGTAGTAGATCTAAGCAGGTCATTTGTGAATTTTTCATATGCCAGTTCAGCGTAGTTCAGGTCGTTGAAATGGCGTTCCTCCGGCAAAGAGTACTGCATGAACCAAGTGTTCCAATTACTATCCAAATCCAGAGCCATTCCTAACCCGCGAAAGCCATATTGCGGTGCATGCTGATGAATATCCGCCATACCTGGAATGATCAGCTTTCCCGAATAATCAAAAACGGGGATCGCCTGATATTGCTCTGGCAAATCCTTGAATATGCCGATGACGGTATCTTTTTTACAGACAACATAGGAGTTCTCGAAGATCTCAAACCCTTTCGGGGTCGGGGTGTGGATAATGTGCCCCTTCAGTGCAAAAATAGATGTATTCATAAAAACCTCTCTGTGATTTTCTTATCGGGACATGCGATCATACGCAACTCCCAAGGCAGCAGGCGTACCGTCTCTTTTGCTTCGTGCGACAAGCAGCAGTGAGAGCGCAGTCAGAACATATGGCAACCCTGTAAAGACCTGAATCGGGAGCGATATCCCCAAAATCTGCAGTCGGAACTGAAAAGCCTCCGCTGCGCCAAAAAAAAGTGCAGCCAAAAGGATTCCTATGGGATTGCGCCGGCCAAATACTACTACCGCCAGAGCGATATAGCCGCGGCCTGCGGTAATGTTTTCAAAGAAGATACCAAGCTGCCCAAGCAGCAGGTAAGCACCGCCGAGGCCTCCTAGCAACCCATTGACGGCAGCTGCCATGTACTGATTCTTATATACGGAAATACCAACGGCGTCTGCCGCGCGGGGATTTTCACCGACCGCGCAAAGAGACATACCCCAGATGGTCTTTTTATAATAAAACACCAGAAAGACGACCAGAAGATATGAAAAATAGACTACAATATCCTTATTGAACAGCGCATCACCAATCAGAGGAATCTTACTGAGAAGCGGAATAGGAACACTCTTTAATGTTTCAATCTGCGGAATCCCATACCGGTTGACCATCAGTTGGAAAATATAGCTGGTAAGCCCTGTAGCAAGCAGGTTCAGTGCGACGCCCGCGACGTTCTGGTCCTGCTTCAGGTAAACTGATAGGAATGCGTGAAGCAGGCTCAAAAGCATCCCTGCGAGCATACCGACGACGAACCCCCAGAACAGGCTGTGCGTCAAATAGGCTGCCGCAAACCCAAAAAAAGCTCCAACCAGCATGACTGCTTCCAAACCAACGTTAATGATGCCGGCTTTCTCTGAAATGTCTTCGCCAATGGAAGCGCACAGAATCGGAATCGCTGTGCGTACTGCGGCAGATAAAAATGTTGCCCAGAATGTAAGTTGCAGGAGTTCACTCATGCTTACTCACCTCCGTTTTTTTCTTCGCGCGAGTGTGCAGTTCCCAAAAGTCCTTGGATAGGATCAGAAAAACAATAAAGCCAATCAAAATGCTGACAATAGATGACGGGATACCCATTTGGCGTTGCATGGTATTTGCACCGACTTGCAGCGCGGCATACAAAATTGAAACCAAAATGACTCCCAATGGGTGGTTCTTTGCAAGAAGCGCAATCAGGATCGCGGTGAAACCGTTTCCGGCAGAAAGATTCTCCATTAGGCGGTGCTGGACACCCAGCAATTCAACAGAGCCTGCAATGCCAGACAGACCGCCGCTCAGAATAGCTGCCGTTAAAAGGCTTTTTTGGACGGGTATACCAACACAGAATGCGCCTCTCGGGTTGCTGCCGCTGACTTTCAGTTCATAGCCCAGCACTGTTTTATACATAACGAACCAGATTAGGAGAGCTATCACCACGGCGATAAAAAAACCAAGGTGAAAGCGAGTTGGAAGCAGAAGAAGAGGAAGATTACAGTCTGTCTTTGCGCTCTGCGGCAGGTAATCCGCGCTATCCATCAAAACACCGCGGATCGCGATCCCGACAAACATCGTGGCAATATAGTTGAACATGATCGTATTAACGGTTTCACTGATCCCCCACCTGTTTTTTAAGATCGCAGGAATAAATGCCCACACCCCGCCAAATATGAATGCGACAAATATAGCAAGGATGCAGCGAAACCATGGCGGCCCTGAAAGCTTGATAGCAACAAACGTTGCCATCAGTGCGCCCATGTAAAACTGCCCCTCTGCACCGATATTGAAAAAGCCGGTTTGAAATGAAATGGAAACGCCTAATCCCATCAGGATTAGCGGAGTTGCCTTTACGAATATCTCGGCGAACCCATTAAGCGAACCGAACAGCCCATAACAAAAATATCCGAACGCCTCAATCGGATCGGCATGGCAGAGCCATATCAATCCAACAGCAAGCAGCAGTACTGCGGCGACGGAGGACGCAATTCTAATAAACCTTTGCTTCATTCCGCAATAACCTCCTCCACAGGGCGGCCGCCCATCATAAGGCCCAGTGTTTCGGCTTTTAATTCGGCGGAGTTTTCTACAATGCCCATAATTTTCCCTTCATACATTACGGCGATTCGGTCGGAAACCTGCATGATCTCATCAAGATCCGTCGAAATCAGGAGCACACCTTTGCCGCGGTCTCGGAGGTTCTGCATACACGTCCGTACATAACTTGATGCGCCGATATCAAGTCCACGTGTGGGTTGCATAGCGATCAGCAGATCGGGCGAATCGCCAATTTCCCGAGCTAGGATGATTTTCTGCTGGTTGCCGCCTGATAAATTTCCAGCACGTTCGCCCGGTCCGTGTACGCGAATGTCAAACTTTTCAATTGCAGCCCGTGCAAAGTCGAGTACGTTCTTTTCGTTGACGACGCCGAATTTTGAGATTTTTGGAGTCCGATAATCACGCAGGATCAAATTATCCGAGATACTCTTATCCAGAATCAATCCATCACGATGACGGTCATCCGGGATGTAGGAAATTCCAAGCTCAAAGTGCTGCCGCACGTTCAGTCTGTCAATATACTGATTTTTGAAAGAAACGCATTGCGAATCCTGTCTGCGAATCCCGCAAAGAAATTCAGCGAGATAGTTTTGACCGTTCCCATCCACTCCGGCCACACCAAGAATTTCTCCGCAATGGAGGCAGAACGAAACCTGATCCAGAAGATTCTTGCTGCCGTTGGGGTTTTTTAGCGTAAGCCCCCGCACATCCAATACACGCTCCGGACGCGGCTTTTCGGCATACTCAATTTTGTCTGTACGAATCTGTCGGCCGATCATAAGCTGGGACAGAAGCGCTTCCGTACATTTTGCGGTTGTAAGCGTGTCAATTTTTTTCCCGCTGCGCAGAACCGTGATCTTATCCGTAATTTCCATGATCTCAGCAAGCCGGTGAGAAATCAGAATGATACTGTGCCCGTCTTCCTTGAGTGATCTCAAAACAGAGAACAGAACCTCTGTTTCCTGTGGCGTCAAGACGGCAGTGGGTTCGTCCAGAACAAGAAGCTTTGCGTTTCTGTAGAGCGCCTTTAGGATCTCGACACGCTGCTGTTCGCCAACAGAGAGCTCATCGATCCGTTTATCGACATCCACGGCCAAGCCGTATTTCTGTGACAGCGCTTTGATTTTCTTCGCAATGTCTTTTTTCTTTATAAACGGGTAACTTTCGACTTTCATTCCCAGAATGATATTTTGTAAGACAGTCATCGGTCGAACCAACATAAAATGCTGATGCACCATGCCGATCCGCAGGCGATAGCATCCAGCGGCTTCTGAAAGTCCTGTTTGACACCATTCCACCAGATCTCGCCTTCGTCGCAGTGATACAAGCCGTATAGAATATTCATAAGGGTTGTTTTTCCTGCGCCGTTTTCACCGAGAAGCGCGTGAATTTCGCTCTCCTCTACAGACAGATCAATGTGATCGTTGGCAGGGATCCCGTAAAAAAGCTTGGTGATCCCTTTCATTTCCAATAACGCCATGTTTTTATGTCTCCTGTTAGGTAGTAGTGGAAATGCGGCAGAATGCATCCCAGATGATTCTGCCGCACGCTACGGAGATCTTAAGTGAAAGAACCACTGCGGTATGAAACGGACGCCATATCGGATTGCACCCGCTCATTTTGCCAGGTTCTTCCTTGCGCTGCGTAGGACCCAATCAGTCAATGGATAATATCGTCCGAGATCTCTGTGATCATCGGAATATCAAGTTCACCGGAGCGCATTTGATCCATGCATTCCGCCAGCTTATCCTTTACCTCCTGCGGAACATGCGAGTTATATTCGGTCAGCTGCGCAACATCTGCAGCAATGCCATATTCCCGAATGCAGCCCTGGAAATCCCCGTCAATCGTATCCTTGACCGCCTGAAGAACAAGGTTTTCAATGTTGTTCATGTTACAGAAAATAACTGTTTCCGGAGCAAGATTCTGCTGCTCAAGCTCGCCGAAAGCATAAACGCCCGCTTCCTCACATGCCTTTATCATGCCTGCATTGGACGCATTCCCGCCGCCGCCGATCAGATCCACACCCTTGTCGATCATGGCCTGCGCGGCCTCCTTGGACTTTTGCACATCTTCCGTTGAGCCGGTATATGCAGTATAGACATCACAATTCGGATTCACAGCCTGAACGCCTAATTTGTACCCCTCAGCAACCTTGATGATAGCCGGACCGACCAGACCCGCGACAAAGCCGACTTTATTTGTTTTTGTCATCATTCCAGCCGCAATGCCCTCCAGATATCCGACCTCCTGCATCTTGAGCGTGTAGGATGCGACGTTCTCGGAGCTGACCGTTCCGTCGATAACGATGAATTTTGTATCAGGATAGCGTTCTGCAACGGCCAGAGCCGCATCGCCGAAAGAAAAACTATGCCCAATGATCAGGTCATATCCCTGAGATGCATAGTCCGTGAAAACTGCTTCCATCTCGATAGGCTTGATGTTTTCCGTATATTTTACGGAGATGTTGTAGGTATCCTTTGCTTTCATAACAGCGTCATAAGCGAGCTGACTCCATGCTCCATCATTCACAGGAGTGACCAGGCAAAGTGCGACTTTCGCCTGATAGGCATCATCCTCTGTAGAAGCAGGAGACGCGCAGGCACACATACTGACCAACATCAGCAGGGCAAGAAATAAAGCAGTAAGTTTTTTCAAAGTAAATTCCTCCATCCTCACATCACATATAACTGATTTTTTCGCGCTAAGAAAACGCTTAGCTGGGATGTCGTCTGTAGGCTGCAGCGCTACAGAGGGAACATCTTGCATTCAAAAATAGCAGTATCATTTGAAGATGTCAATAAAAACAGAATTATTTGTTGAATTTTGGAGATGTGCAATATTTTGCAGTTTGATGTTTTTATAAAAAGACAAGTTGTCAGACAACTTTCATCCCTAGTGCAGGAGCAACCGTAAGGGCGAAATACGGGCAGGATGCGAATTTCCAATTGCGGCTGAAAGATGCCTCACTGTCGGTGCGCAAAACACATCATAATACTGTAAAACCTGCACAAAGAGCGGCGGCATAAAAATTGGTTTATTTTTTTAATCTTACTGCTTCAAAACGGAAGGATAATGGAGTAAAATTAAGTTGAATGCAAGAAAAAGTTTATTATTGTTCGAAATGCTTAAAAATACTTGAAAAATCAAAGAATTCTACGTAGAATGGTTAAAAATGTTCCGAGTTCGCGTTGAGGCTTTGACACAGTGCTTTCTGCTTTAAGAACATAATAGACCTTCTGACTACTAAAGGAGGATTTTTTATGGACAGCATCGATGCTCAATTGCTTCGGATTTTGGCAGAGGACGCACGCTGCTCTGCGACTGACATCTCAAAAAAGGTCAATCTATCCATACCGGCAGTCAACAAACGGATTTCCAGGTTGCGCGAAAACGGCATAATCGAGCGATTCACGATTCAATTGAATCCACAGAAGATTAACAGTTCTGTCCAGGCATTTGTACTGCTTGTTGTTGATCAGTATTCAAGGGTAAACGAACTGCTTGAGTTTGTAAATGCAAAAGAGAACATCGTTGACTGTTATGCGATTACAGGAGAGTATGACTATCAGTTGAGACTGTACGCAAGGGATATTACAGAACTGGAAAGCATCTTACTCGAACTCAAAGGAAAAAAGTGTGTTTCCAAGAGCCATACGATCTTTGTGCTGATGGAACACAAACACATGCTGGGACCCTTCACCACCTAGCCTGTCAGATTCCGAGCACAATCAGAACTGTCGCCGGTCCGGTCTTTCTCCCCCACCTTTATCACCTGTACGCCAATTGAGAAATCAAGAACAAACGAGAGAAAAGGAGATGTGAAATGTCCTGTTACGTCAATACCGTCAAAGGCCCTGTAAGCCCTGGGGAGTTGGGAATAACCCTGATGCATGAACACCTTGCAGAACTGAATAACTCAATGAAGCGGTGTTATGCAGATTGGTTTAATGCTGATATCTTCCTGGAGAAAATCAAGCCTGTCTTTCAAAAAGCAAAAAAATACGGATTGAGCACATATGTCGATCAGACAGCCGTGAATATGGGACGGGATATTCGCTTTATAAAGCGGGTTTCGGAATCGTGCGATGTCAACATTGTGGCGGCTACCGGTTTGTTCTTCTATGAAGAGAGCTGGCAAATCGATAAACCGTATGAGGAAATATCGGAGTTGTTTATTCGGGACATTGAAGAGGGCTGCGAGAGCACCGATATTAAGGCGGGAATGCTGAAAGCTGCGACGGACAGATTCGGGATCACCCCTGTAAATGTATTTCAGTTAAAGGCAGTAGCTCGTGCAGCGGCAATTACCGGCATACCGGTAACAACGCATACCATAGCGGCTGACCGGCTTGGTCTCGAACAGGCGCTGATTCTTGAAAAGGCAGGCGTGGATCTGTCCAAAGTTGTGATCGGTCACGTCGGCGACACGAATGATCTGGATTATTTGGAAGAGCTGCTGCGCATGGGTGTTTATCTCGGTTTGGACAGATTTGGGTTGGAAGTGCTATGGCCGGAGGAGGATCGCGTAAGGAATCTGCTGGAGCTTATGGATCGCGGCTGGATCAACAGGCTCATCATCTCGCAGGACATCCCCTTTTATTCCGACTGGGGGAAAAACAGCTTCAAAAAGTTCGAAGCGATCCGTTCTTTTGATAACATAACGGGCTTTACGCATATTTTTGAGAGCGTGCTTCCGAAGCTGAAAGCACGCGGTGTCAGCGAGGATGAAATCCATACGCTGCTTGTAAAAAATCCGGCTCGTGTTTTTCACGGAGGATACACATATTAGCTTGCCGAAAGCAGGAGCTGATTCAGGCCCTGTACCCAGGTCCTATGTTCTGGCGTTTTGGCTGTGTAATAAGGAGGAAGAAATGGATAGTTTAAAAAGGCTGGCCGCATCGGCTGTTGTGCCGTCGTGGTGCTGGACGATGCAAAGGACGCGGTCGCGACGGCAAAGGCTTTGATTGCCGGCGGCGTGGACGTGATGGAAATCACGTTCCGCACGGCGGCTGCGGCGGATTCGATCAAGGCAGTCGCGGAAAACTGCCCCGACATGTTAGTTGGCGCAGGCACGGTCATCACGCTCGACCAGTGCCGCAAGGCCGTCGAGTGCGGCGCGAAGTTCATCGTTGCCCCCGGCTTTGACGAAGAAGTCGTCCGCTGGTGCGTGGAAAACGGCGTTGCCGTGACGCCCGGCTGCGTGACGCCGACGGAAATCATGGCAGCCATGAAGCTGGGACTGAACGTCGTAAAGTTCTTCCCAGCAGGCGTGTATGGCGGACTTTCTGCCATGAAGGCGCTCTCGGGTCCCTTCGGCGGGATCAAGTTCATTCCGACCGGCGGCGGCAACGCGCAGAACATCGGCG
>ERZ791618.1062-NODE-1062-length-10491-cov-1.537658_pt1 | contig 10491 bp, 11 predicted proteins | sample MGYA00510059_ERZ791618 | MGnify/ENA primary metagenome ERZ791618 (study PRJEB30046, sample SAMN00715159) | human gut metagenome | study: EMG produced TPA metagenomics assembly of the A metagenome-wide association study of gut microbiota in type 2...
GTCGCGGTATTCTCCCTGGTCGTAGAAAATGGAATAATAGTCGAACCCTTGCGGTTGCGATTTGATATGCCATTTACCGACAAGTCCGGTATTGTAGCCGTTGGCTTGCAGGACGGTTGCCAGTGTGGGAATTGAAGTATCCAACGAATCGGCTAACGTATAAAGCCCGTTCCGGTGACTGTAAAGTCCGGTGAGGATACTGGCGCGGCTGGGGGCGGAGATAGAGTTGGTGCAGAAGCAGTTGTCGAGCACTACACCTTCGTTTGCCAGCCGGCGGATATTGCTGTTATAAGCATAATCTGCCAGAACTCCGCCATAGATTCCCCATGCCTGTGAGGTATGGTCGTCGCTCAGGATAAAAAGGATATTGGGCCGCCGGCTTTTATCCTTCGGGTCTTGTTGTTGGTTTTCTTGTCCGGCAAATTGAGCACCTTGAATGTGTGTCATTGCTCCGGCTGCCAGCAGGCCGGTTAGTATTAGTTTATTCATAGATATATAGGTGTTGCATTTCTTCAAATATAAGTTTGTGCTTACATCTATTTTTTTATTGTACGCCTAAAGATAGAGAATATTTTACTACTTTCTGTCTTTAGGCAAGTTCTTTTTACTATTCTGATCGTATTTCTCATAGCTTCGCCCTGCCATAATACCCCGGCATCGGCGCATAGATCGGATTATAATACGTATTGATATTCTGCAATTTCTTTTCCTCTTTCAGCCGTCTGATGTGCCGGGCGGCAGTGGTAGCGGTAAAGTTGCACAGCCCTTGAAAGTCGGGGCGCGTCAATATCGAGTTGTTGCTGAAGTAATTTGTCAGGAGCTTGTCAACCTCTTCGTTCGTGCGGGAGGCTGAATGCCGTTTCACTTTGCTTCGTTCCAGATGTACGACGCTTACCGACTTTTTAAGTTTGATATCCGCCTTGAAACTGATGTTGGCTTTGAGTTTGATTTGGTTTGCCTTTAGTTTGGGCGAAGTGATTGGTTCCTGACTGTTCAGCTTTATCTGAAAGTAACCGATACCATCCAAATGGACGCTTTCCCCTTCTCGGAGCCGCTCCCCCATAAAGTGGCTTAGAGATTCGAGGACAGATTTTACGTCTCCCCGGTCAGTGAAGTTGCCGTTTGGATTTGTCTGGCCAGATAATCCGTGTCGATATGCTGGAAGTTGACCACACGTGCGTGGTATGTCTCTTTGTCTGCCTCGTCCTTGGGACGGGGAGTTTTGTACAATTCAAATTGTATTGCCATTATTTTCTATTTATTTTATTTGTAAGGACATCGTATTTTGTCGTTGCAAACCGGGTTAATAATCTTTGGGACTTAGAGGGGATTGTGTTATATAGCTGTTGTTTGTTTGTTATCAAGCGGCTTTATATAAGTTGTCCTGCCTTTATTCTTTGATTAAGGCATAAGGATAGTTGTGTTCCGGTGCCTTGATCGTTCGTTTGTCACAGCCGTGGTAACTACTTGCCACGGCTGTGGTAGCTTCTCGTCATGGCCGTGGCAGGAATTCGTCACGGCTGTGGTGAGTAGACTATATCGGTAGCAAAGATAAACTATATAAGGGAGAAAAGCAAAGTATTCCTGCTTGTTTAAGGAACTTGTTCACCTTGTCATGATGACTGTATATGCTTGGAAAGGGGCCGAACTATATTGCGAAGCGTAATCCGGCGGTGATAGGTGATAGATGTGGTGATAGGTTAAGAAACAACCTGTCACCGCTGGAAACCTCGATGAATAAAGCGTTTGATTACCGACGGTGATAGGTGAAAGAGAAATGTGTGTTTTTTATCGGGAGAGATAAGGATTAATTTGCTCTCAGTTTCTTCTGATATTCCTCCGAATTGAGAATCTCCAACGCCTTCTGTACGCTTTCGTTCGTCGTATTCATCACCCGGAAATATTCGTTCATATCCCAAAGGTCGCGGGCGATCAAGGCTTTGAGTTGCGTCTTGATGAGCGGGAGCGATTTCTGATACTGCTCTTCATTGAACTTCACGCCTTCTTTCTCACCCATTTCACGCAAGGTTGCCAGCATATCATCGTCTATGATGAACTTCTCATTAAACGATTCGAACTTCTTGTACTTGTTGGCCAGTTCCTTTCGGTGTCCTTCGATAAACTTCATGGTGAATTTGATAACGGCGCCTTTGGCTACCAGGTTGCGGTGATAATCCGTGTAAAGAGTGGTGTCGATCGGCACGAAATAATCCGGCATGATACCGCCTCCGCCGTAAACGGTACGACCGAGTTTCTTGGTCTGTACTTTCAATGAGTCGGGGAAGTGAATGCTGTCGGCATTCATCAGTTCTCCGTGGTTGAAGCGGTCTATCAGGTCTTTATTGTAATCTGTCGAGCTGTCGTAAGGCTTTTGGATGCAGCGGCCGGCGGGAGTATAATAACGGGCGATCGTCAGGCGGATCATTGAGCCGTCGGGCAAGTCGATCGGGCGTTGAACCAGTCCTTTGCCAAAAGAACGGCGGCCTACGATGATACCTCTGTCCCATCCTGCACTGCGCCGCTGACAATCTCACTGGCGGAAGCTGTATATTCGTCTACCAATACGATGAGGCGGCCGTTACGGAACTCGCCGTTACCTTTGGCGTAGAAGTCACTGCGTTTGGCAGTCCGTCCTTCGGTGTAGACGATTAATTCCTTTTGATCCAAAAATTCGTTGGCAAGGTCGATAGCTGCATTGAGGTAGCCTCCTCCGTTGCCTTGCAAGTCGAGAATCATATCCTTCATTCCTTGCTTCTGAAGTTCTTTCATTGCTTTCTTGAATTCTTCGGCAGTCGTTGCCCCGAAGCGGTTGATGCGGATATAGCCTGTCTTCGGCTGAATCATATAGGACGCGTCAAGGCTGAGGATAGGTATCTTGTCTCTTTTTACGGTGAACACCAACGGGTCTTGGACGCCGCGACGGACAATTTTCAGATTTACTTTCGAGCCTTTCGGACCGCGCAGACGCTTCATGATTTCTTCCGTACTCATCTTTACACCTGCAATGGCGCTGTCGTTGACGGCGATGATACGGTCGCCTGCAAGGATTCCTATTTTCTCGGAAGGACCGTTGCTGACAGGTTGCACCACCAACAGCGTATCTTCAATCATCTGGAATTGTACGCCGATGCCTTCGAAATTACCTTGAAGCGGTTCGTTCATCTTCTTCACTTCTTCGGCGTCCGAGTAGGTGGAGTGCGGGTCGAGTTGGGCCAGCATTTTAATGATAGCTTCTTCTACCAGCTTGTCTTCGTCTACTTTATCTACATAAAAGTTGGAGATTGCAAACTCTGCCATTTGCAGCTTGCGCATGGCGGGCGAGCCGAAACTCTGGGCCTGTACGGCTGATACTGTCCATAGGCAAGCCAGGAGAACGTATATTGTAATCTTATTCATAATCTTGTTATTTTAGGTTCTATTCTTCTCAACTGATCTTCATCCCTTTCGGAATAAACTGGCTGATGTCTTTATTAAAGGTCAATAGCTCGCGTACAATAGTAGAGCTGACACAAGTCAGTTCCGGCTCCGTGAAAAGCAGAATGGTTTCGATACCAGCCAGTTTGCGGTTGATGTCTGCAATCGTTTCTTCGTATTCGAAGTCTTTTACGGTGCGGATACCGCGGACAATAAACTTTGCTCCTACTTCCTGTGCGAAGTCAATTGTCAGACAATCGTATGACATTACCCGGATACGAGGGTCGTCCTTGTAGAGATTCCGGATCATTTCTTCTCTTTTCTCGATGGGGAAATAGGTATTCTTGTTTTCGTTGATACCAATTCCATCACGATTTCGTCCATAAAGGTGAGTGCACGTTCCACTACCGAATAATGTCCGATGGTGAAAGGGTCGAATGTACCCGGGAATATTGCTTTTCTCATGATGCCAAGTCTTCTTCAATAACCAAGTTGTCTATAATAAAGTTCTGTCGTTCCATGGTGTTTTTACCCATGTAGAATTCCAGTAGTTCTTTTACTGCGTCCGTTTTGCGCAATGTCACTTGTTCCAGGCGCATATCTTTGCCGATAAAGTGCTTGAACTCGTCCGGTGAGATCTCTCCCAATCCTTTGAATCGGGTGATTTCCGGATTCGGGCTTAGTTCATTGATAGCATTGACGCGTTCCTCCTCGCTGTAACAATAGAGCGTCTTTTTCTTGTTGCGTACACGGAACAGAGGAGTCTGCAAGATGTATACGTGTCCCTTCTTGATGAGGTCGGGGAAGAATTGCAGGAAGAAGGTAATCAGCAACAGGCGGATGTGCATACCGTCCACATCGGCATCGGTTGCTACAATCACTTTGTTGTAACGCAGTCCTTCGATTCCGTCTTCTATATTCAGGGCTGCCTGGAGCAGGTTGAATTCTTCGTTCTCGTACACCACTTTCTTTGTCAGCCCGAAAGAATTCAACGGTTTACCACGGAGGCTGAATACCGCTTGTGTGTTACATCACGGCTCTTGGTGATGGAACCGCTTGCAGAGTCTCCCTCGGTGATGAAGATGCAGGAATCTTCTTCCAGCCCTTTTCCTTTCGGGTCGTTGAGGTGGATACGGCAGTCACGCAGTTTGCGGTTATGCAGGTTAGCTTTCTTGGCACGTTCGCGGGCCAGTTTCGTTACGCCTGCAATGGCTTTGCGTTCCTTTTCCGATTCCTGTATCTTTTGCTGGATGGCTTCGGCTACGTCCGCATTCTTGTGGAGGAAGTTGTCCACTTCCAGTTTGATGAAGTCGCCTACGTATTTATTGACGGTCATGCCGCCGGGCGCCATGTTGGTAGAACCCAGCTTCGTCTTGGTCTGGCTCTCGAAGATCGGTTCCTCCACGTTGACGGCAATGGCGGCAACGAGTCCGTTGCGGATGTCCGTATAATCCATGTTCTTGTTGAAGAACTCTTTGATAGTACGGGCGATATGTTCCTTGAAAGCACTCTGGTGAGTACCTCCCTGGGTGGTGTGCTGACCGTTGACGAAGGAGTAATATTCTTCTCCGTATTGTCCGGTGTGGGTGAAGGCTATTTCGATGTCTTCTCCTTTCAGGTGGATGATAGGGTAGAGGCCGGTTGCCGTCATGTTGTCATTCAGCAGGTCTACAAGACCGTTACGTGACAGGATGCGGTGACCGTTATAGATAATGGCAAGCCCTGTGTTGAGGTACGTATAGTTACGCAACATGGTCTCGATAAATTCGGGCTTGAAACAATAATTCAGGAATAATGTATTGTCCGGTTCGAAGAAGATATAAGTTCCGTTGTCTTCTTCGGTGGTCTGCGTTTCGTCAGTCAGCAGGGTACCTTTGGAGAAAGTGGCGATGCGGACTTTCCCGTCGCGGTAACTGCGTACCTCGAAACGGGAGCTCAGTGCGTTGACGGCTTTCACACCGACACCGTCAACCCGACGCTTTTCTTAAATGCCTTGCTGTCGTACTTACCACCGGATTCAGCATACTGACGGCTTCAATCAGCTTTCCTTGCGGAATGCCTCGTCCGTAGTCACGCACACTGACACGAAGGTTTTCTTCAACGGTAATCTCGATTTTCTTACCGGCTTGCATCTTGAACTCGTCAATACTGTTGTCAATCACTTCTTTCAGGAGGACATAGATTCCGTCTTCGGCATGTGCACCGTCGCCCAGCCTACCGATATACATACCGGGGCGTGTGCGCACATGTTCCATGTCGCTCAGGTGGCGGATGTTGTCGTCAGTGTACTCTACTGCATTGTTGTTGTCTACAGGTATCAATTCGTTCTCTTCCATAGCTGTTTTTTTATTTTATCTCTTTGATGAACGCACGGCGGCGCTTATGTTGTTGAGTCTCAAAGTAATCCCATTGTGCCTGAACCTTTCCGTTCAGTTCCAGTTCGGGGTTGCTTTCCGCAAAGATAAAACCTAATTTTTGATAAACCGGAATTAAATCGGAAAATAACAAAGCGTTAACACCTTTATTCTGGTATTCCGGTTTCACGGCAACAAGTAGTAAATCAAGCATTTTCGCACGTCGTTTCATGAATAATGCTTTCAACAGATAGAACCATCCGAGCGGCAGCAGACGTCCGTGTGACTTTTGCAGCGCTTCGGCAAGCGACGGCATGGAGATACCTACGCAAACCAGTTTGTCATCGGCATCGGTGATAAGAGTCACCATTCGCAGGTCGAGTATCGGGAGGTACATCTTTACGTACTGGTTGATTTGTCGCTGCGTCAACGGAGAGTAGCCGTAGAGCGGGCTGTACGCTTCGTTCATCAGTTCGAATATTTCCTGTCCGTAGTCTTTGGCTATTTTTTTCCCGGAGGTATATTTCTTTATCTTGAGGTTGTATTTTCGTTGAATCAGTTCGGAGATACGCTTGTGCTTGTCGGGAATGGCGTCCGGGATATAGATTTTGTATTCCACCCAGTCGGCGTCTTTCTCGAAGCCGAGTTTCTCCATGTGTACGGGATAGTAGGGGTGGTTGTAGATAGTGGCCATGGTGCTGAGTTGGTCGAAACCTTCAATCAGCATACCTTCCGCATCGAAATCGGTGAATCCGAGAGGTCCGGCAATGTGAGTCATGCCCCGTTCCTTTCCCCAGTCTTCTACTGTTTTGATGAGAGCGGAGGATACTTCAGGGTCGTCAATGAAGTCTATCCACCCGAAACGGACGTTCTTGCAACCCCATTTCTCGTTGGCACGGTTGTTGATAATGGCGGCTACACGTCCTACGATCTTGTCATCCTGGTATGCCAGAAAATAATCTGCTTCACAGAATTCGAATGCTGCATTCTTACGCTTGTTAAATGTATTGAGCATATCGTCGTAAAGGTCGGGGACGGAGTACGGATTGCCCTTGTACATTCTGTAATTGAAACGGATAAATTTCTTAAGTTCTCTCTTTGTAGAGACTTTCTTGATTGTAATAGCCATATCTCGTATTTATGATTGAGGAAGCAAAGATACGTGATAATCTTCAAAGTACAACGCAGAGGGTGGCAAAAACTGTGTGAGAGGTAAGTCGGTTTTGGAAAATAAAAAGCAATTAGTAGTTGTTTAAACTGAATTTAGGGCTACCTTTGTTCGAAATACTATAACACATATCATGGAACTACAAATTATTCAGAATAAGATATATGAGATTCGGGGACAGAAGGTAATGCTTGATTTTGATTTGGCGGAACTCTATGGAACAGAAACACGGTTATTGAAGCGTGCTGTGAGGCGTAATATGGAACGTTTTCCAGATGATTTCATGTTTGAATTGACAAATGAAGAGGCTAACTGCTTGTTGTCCAGTAGGGTATCCCAAATTGGGATACCCCAATATAATTTTAGTGCTTACACTCCATTTGCGTTTACGGAACAGGGGGTAGCCATGCTTTCAAGCGTTCTGCATTCAACAGTTGCTATTAAGGTCAATATTAATATTATGCGTGCCTTTGTCAGTATTCGTCAATATGTCTTGGCCAGTGATACCAAGAATCAAGAAATAGACGAACTGAGACAGCGCATACAAGAACTGGAAAGTCAAGGAAGTAAAGCATTCGCAATGATTAACCAAATCGGCGAGGAGACTTTGGAAGCCATAAACGACCTCAGTGAAGATACCCGGAAGGAATTGGATAGTATTTATCTGGCTTTATCAGAATTGGCCGATAAAGAAAAAACGGAATCTCTGAAATCAAAGCATCGACGACCGATTGGGTTTATACATTACGATAATGAGGAATAAGTTTATTTTGATATAAAGCAATAAACATTTCCTGCAAAGTCACAGACAATCATCCGGTTTCCTGATACGGCTACGGTTGAGAATATCGGTGCTCCGAGATTATATTTGTCTTTTATAATTCCCGTTGTCCGGTCGATAGCATATAGATAACCATCGGAAGCTCCGATGTAAATAACTCCTTGTGATGCCACTGGGCTTGTTTCTACTCCGGCTTGCGGAGTGGTAGAATAAGGAGCTGTGTATACCAGCGAAGGCAAAGTCTCTGCTCTCCATTTATTGAAAAGCGTAGTTTTGTCCAGTGCGAAAACTCCGCGGTCGGCAGTACCGAAGATAATTTCCTGTTCGGTAATAAGTGGTGTGGATGTTACGTCCAGGTTGGCTGACAATTCTTTCTGTTGGAGTACTTTTCCGGTTTGTGGTTCTATGACGAAGAAGCTTTTGGAGGAGATGATCCATAATTTCCCGTCTTTATAGACCGGAGAGGCTCCCCGGTTACGAAGTCCGTTATCGGAGAGTTTCCAGAGTTGTTTTCCGGTGTGAATGTCGTTACCGATAATCCTCCCCATTGAGTTCCGCTGACTAATACATTTCCGGCAACAGTTAGCGTTGTAGTAGCACCTTCCCGTTGTCTCCAGTCCTTGTTAATCCATATTGTTTGTCCTGTCTTTAAGTCATAGGCGGATAGTCCGGCACCAATTCCGGCGTAGACTACTCCTTTATCTATTGTTATTCCTTCCGTTAAGTAAGGATAGCTGTTCAGTTTGATATATTGTTTCCAGAGTAATTTTCCGGATTCTGCATCCAAAGCGTACAGATTGCAGGCAGCGTCCTGTGCTATTACAATTCCGTTTTCATAGGCAATTGTGTTCTTCACCGAGTTTGCCGTGCGGAATTTCCATAACAGTTTGCCGGAATTGAAATCGAATGCACAGACAAATGTGTTCAGTGGTATATTGTCATCGGTGGTAGCGATAAATACTTTCTGTCCGGCGATAATAGGGGAAGCCATGAAGATGTTGCTGCCTGTGTTGGCTGTCCATTGCAGTTGCAGGGGGAGCTTGATTTGAGAATTATTGATTCCTCCGGAGTGTGCGGCATTTTGAAGCAGGGTATTCCAGTCCTCGCCCGGGATTGTAGCCGGCTTGAAGTCTTTTTGATAAGTGAATCGGCTGGGGGCGGGTGCTTTTTTTGCGGCATTAAAAAAAGAAGTTAATGTGGTTGTAGCTTTCTTCCGTTTTCATTCGCAGGCATTTGAATGTCTCTGCTCCAGTTCCAGTCGGTGAGGGAGATAAGGTTGCCTTTGGCTATCTCCTGATTATTCTCTATATCGCTTAGGATGTAGGAGACGTGTGATGTTTTAGCCTGTGCATGATAGGTATTGACAGAAACAGGAAGCCGGTCTCCGGTAGCTGCGGAAATTTGATTGTTCATCGGGGAGACTATGGCAATCTGCGGCTCGATGAAGGTATACCGTAGTTGCGTTGTGATATTGTCATTGCCGTTACTTTTATTTCTCTGAAAGAAGAAGGAGAATGATCAATACCGCCTTTATCCAATGTACCGGTACAGATTGTATAGATTCCGTTTTGATTGCGGACATAGTTGTAGTGCATGTGTCCGTAGATTTGGGCTTTTGTATTGAAAGCACGTAGGTCAAGTGTATGCTCTTTATCGGCTTTGAATACGAATGTGTCACTTGCGGTAAACAGGTCATGGTTGAAGAGGATCAATGCCTGTTCTTTCTTCATCATGGCAAGGTCATTCTTCAGCCAGTTGTATACATCTTTTTGAGTATAATTAGTCGGGTGGTCTCCGTGGTCGATTGGGGTGACTACATAATGAACGTTACCCATATCAAATGAGTACCACGTCGGACCATAGAGAGATTCATAAAGCTCTTCGCCATAGCTACCTTTCACTAAGTCGTGATTGCCGATGCAGTAGTAAACGGGGCAATCCATTGTCTGTGCGTTCACTATTTGGTTATGCATTGTCAGCCCCGGTTCGTAACAGATGTCTCCGGTATGAATCAGGAAAGCGGGCTTTTCATTCTTTACATATTGCTGAAGGTCAGTTACCCAACGTCCCATTCCACCGGTCACTTCGGTATCGGTGATTTGAACGAAAGAATGTTCCCTGGCTTTTGTCCGTTCACTTTCAGTTAAGATAAAGTCGTAGCTTTTTCTATTCTCTTTGGTGGAAAGATAGAATTGCTCCGTTTCAAATCCGGCGGGAGTTGTAATGCTGATAAATCTTGTTTTATCGAATCCGGGTAAAGAGAACCGACCTTTCTTATCTGTTTTTACTACGTTCAAGCCGTCTGTTACCATAACTCCCGCCAGCGGTTTATCACCTTTATTAAATAGTCCTGATTGGTCGGTGTCGACATAGACTGTTCCTTTAAATTGAGCGCTTAGTGGCAGATATAGTAAAAATGATACTAGGATAACAGATAATCTTTTCATGGTCAGTCCTCTGGTTTTTAGTGTGTTAAGCTAATTATTTCTTTTTATTTCACTTGTTTCATTTCTTCATTGTAACGTGCTTCTTCTTTGCACAAAGGTTTGTACCAAGTCTTCCTTAGTATGAGTGTGGTGACTAAAAGCAAAGCGATAGAGCTCCAGAGCCCCAGTTGCTCGCGGACAACGAGATACATCGGAATGATAGTAAGCGCACATTGCCAGATGATACCGATTGCTACGTTGAAAGCATCCCTTTTGAAGTTCTTGTTCGGCTGGATATGAGGATAACGCGCCAATGCTTTTTCTTCTATCGGTTTCCACCAGCCCCAT
>ERZ791618.1063-NODE-1063-length-10472-cov-1.452338_pt1 | contig 10472 bp, 12 predicted proteins | sample MGYA00510059_ERZ791618 | MGnify/ENA primary metagenome ERZ791618 (study PRJEB30046, sample SAMN00715159) | human gut metagenome | study: EMG produced TPA metagenomics assembly of the A metagenome-wide association study of gut microbiota in type 2...
CCGGAATCTGACGCTCTATTCACTAAGCTACGGGGCCATTTCCTAAATGCGATGACAAAAGTATAAAAAATCTTCTCATCTTCCTAATGATTCTTCTTTTTTTATAGTTATTAAGGTACCCACACCTGTTAACACTCTGTTATTTTGAAATGCTTTATAGCACATACTTTATCAATTTGACAATCTTTTAGAGAAATCTCAATACATATATCATTTTTATTCCTATCTTTGCCGACAATTAACATTTAACAAACCTATGAGTTACTTGATAAAACCTAAGAACTACAAACCGCTTCTCGACCTGAAACAGACCGAGCTGGGAATCAAGCAAATAAAAGAGTTCTTCCAATTAAACTTATCATCCGAACTACGCCTGCGACGTGTGACAGCCCCCCTGTTTGTGTTGAAAGGCATGGGTATCAACGATGATTTGAATGGAATAGAACGACCTGTTTCTTTCCCGATAAAAGATTTGGGCGACGCACAAGCAGAAGTAGTTCATTCACTGGCTAAATGGAAAAGACTGACCTTAGCCGATTATCACATTGAACCGGGATACGGTATCTATACCGACATGAACGCAATCCGCTCCGACGAGGAACTGGGTAATCTACATTCACTTTATGTAGACCAATGGGACTGGGAGCTGTTATTACCGACGAAGACAGAAACGTAAACTTCCTGAAAGAAATCGTTAACCGCATTTATGCAGCCATGATTCGCACAGAATATATGGTATACGAAATGTATCCTCAAATCAAGCCGTGCCTGCCTCAAAAGTTACATTTCATCCACTCTGAGGAGTTACGCCAACTCTACCCGAACCTAGAACCTAAATGTCGTGAGCACGCTATCTGCCAGAAATACGGTGCCGTATTCATTATCGGCATAGGCTGCAAACTGAGCGACGGCAAGAAACATGACGGCCGTGCTCCGGACTACGACGACTACACAACAAACGGCTTGAACGGCCTGCCCGGGCTAAACGGCGACCTGTTGCTTTGGGACGATGTACTGCAACGTTCTATCGAACTTTCGTCTATGGGTATACGTGTAGACAAAGAGGCCCTGCAACGTCAGTTGAAAGAGGAGCACGAAGAAAAAAGACTGGAACTCTATTTCCACAAGCGCCTGATGAATGACACTCTCCCGTTATCTATCGGTGGAGGTATCGGACAGTCACGTTTGTGTATGTTCTACCTTCGCAAAGCTCATATCGGAGAAATACAAGCCAGCATCTGGCCGGAAGATATGCGCAAAGAATGTGAGGAACTTGATATACACCTTATATAATTGCTATGAACGTACAGATAGAAGAAAGTTGGAAAACACATTTGCAACCGGAATTTGACAAGGACTACTTCCGCACACTTACAGAATTTGTAAGAAGCGAATATAGCCAATATCAGATATTTCCTCCCGGAAGGTTGATATTCAATGCTTTCAACCTTTGTCCTTTCGATAAGGTAAAAGTCGTAATCATCGGACAGGATCCGTATCACGGACCGGGTCAGGCACACGGACTTTGTTTCTCCGTTAACGACGGAGTACAATTCCCGCCTTCACTGGTGAATATATTCAAAGAGATCAAAGCAGATATAGGAACAGATGCTCCTACCACAGGAAACTTAACCCGCTGGGCCGAACAAGGTGTACTGCTGCTCAACGCAACACTGACTGTACGTGCACATCAAGCCGGTTCTCATCAAAACCGCGGTTGGGAGACATTTACCGACGCCGCTATTCGTGTCCTGGCAGAAAGCAAGGAGCACCTGGTGTTTATCTTATGGGGCTCGTACGCTCAGAAGAAGGGAGCTTTCATTGACCGGAACAAGCATTTAGTGCTTACCTCTGCACACCCTTCTCCCCTATCCGCCTATAACGGTTTCTTCGGCAACAAGCATTTCAGCCGGACAAATGATTATTTAAAGGCACATGGAGAAACGGAAATCAACTGGTAGTTGAATACAAGTTGAGAGTTGAAAAAGAAAATGGCTGCGCTATTACCCAATGAATAGCACAGCCATTTTCTTTTTCCATAATATTGTAACAATGCAATTATATATCTTTCAACTCTACGCTTATCCTAGTACCACTGGATATTACTTTGCGTCTGGCTTCTCTGTTCATACTTCAAATCCTGAAGAATGCTTGCATTTGCCCGGATAGTAACATTATAATATCTCCACCGTCCGAAAGGTGAAAGACTGGCGGACAAGTTGAAACAGTGCAAATCGCGGGAAATCGTACAAGAAGTTTGTGTGATCTCCTTTGCCTGGAAGTCGTAACCGGAGTTGAATGAAAGCGACCAGTTATTGGATATTTTCACGTTTCCATTCGCGTTGATATTATGTGTATACGTATAAGGATATCTCATAGAGTGGCGGTTAATAGGCTTCGTTCTATCTTCACGGATATTGAACGAATAACTAAAACTCAAAGACCAAGGCATTTTGAACACCTGATAACCGTCCGAGTCCGCTTGCGCATTCTCGACCTTCTTAGTGACAGTTCCGTCTTCCTCCGAGCCTTCCGAATCTTCATCATCACCTTCCGGTTTCTTCTTATCCTTATCTTCATCCTCTTTCGGTCCGAACCACTTCTTCCAAGTATCATTATTGAAAGTATAGTTAAATGAAGAACCATATCCCTGGAAACGTCCGAAGCGACCATACGACCACTCCGTCCGGTTACCGGTAACTACATTACCGCTTTTATCAAAAGTATAAGCATACGTAGCAAATGACGCATTCATATTAAAGGTATAACTCTTGGTCAACTTCAAACGCAGATTTATGCTCAAATCACTCCACGGCCGTTCCTTTGCCGCCATATTATAAGACATATTTGCACTCAAGTCATCAATAAGGCTCACTTTCTTGACCGTATCTTCTTTTGCGTCGTAATACTTCATTTCCAAGTTATTGGCTATCGAGAAACTGACTGTTCCCGAACCTTCACGGGAAGGAACGCCATAAGGCTGTCCGGTAAAAGGAGAATAATATTGTGTATCACCGTTATAATCAGTATACTCCTCCCAATACTTGCTAAATCCCGGAGCACCGCTCAGGCTAACTTGTGGCGTAAACACATGACGAATCTGTATTTCCTTTTTCTTCATGAAAAGAGGTTTGTACATACCATACAATTTGGTGCTCAGACTCAAACTTGCCGAATAGTTGGATACCCGGTAGAAACCGTTAATCGTATCGCCCGGCAATGCTTCCAGTCTATGTGTTTCCTCATTATATTGCTGATTTACCTTACGGGTATACCAACGTTCCGTATAATTCACCGAAGGATTAACCTGCAAATATTTGAACAGAGTAAAAGTAGCACTAATAGGGATATTATGATTCATCGCATTTTCCCATTCGCTCAGTCCGGCTTTGAACAGACGGTCGTCTTTCGTACGGATACTGTTTGTCAGACGTCCTGTATAGCTAAGAGAAATCTTTTCATACCAGCGTTCTTCCCCGGCCGCTTTCTTGCGTTTGAACGGGAAGAGACGGCTCAACGATATATTCAAGTCGGGCAACGTCACCGCAATGGAAGAGTCACGCATGGTCTGTGCGATATTGGTCGTTCCGGAAAGCGTCAGACCGATATCAGGGAAACTGCGTGAATAACTGATACTTGATGTTTTGGTATTCTGAGTCAACAACTGTGAATTATAAAGGTTGTTGATATTTGAGCGTTCGTAGCTACTGGTCGAGAAGTTTACACTGGCAGAGAAAGTACTGTTCGGACTCGCCTTGGCATCCTGGCGATGATTCCAGACAATCTTAAAGTCCTTGGCAACTGCATAATCCGGCATCCCTTTGTCCCCCGTCTTAGTGACCTGATAATCCGCTTGCAGCGTACCGGAGTATTTATATCGTTTATTATAGTTGGTCAATCCGGAAAGTCTCCACGAACCTTTGGTAAAGATATCTCCCGTCATTTTCAGGTCCATGATGTCACTGATAGCAAAATAATATCCGCCTTCTGCCAGACCGAAACCACGACTGGAGTCGTCCATATAAGTCGGCATGATGAAACCGGAAGAATAGCTGCTGGAGAACGGGAAGAAAAAGAACGGAACAGCCAACGGCAAAGGTAATCTTCCACCACCAAATAGGCAGGTCCCGTCACTACATTCTTTTTAGGACGCACCTTGGCCCTTGTCAACTGCATATAGAAGTGAGGATGGTCATGGTGGTCACAAGTCGTATAGCGCCCATGCTCCATAAAAATTTCATCATTGGCCCCCTTCTTGGCTTTGCTTCCGGTCACGTATCCTTCCCCCTGTTGAGTTACGATTTCGGTGATTCCCGCTTTTTTAGTTTTGAAGTTATACCGGATAGTTTCCGTATCATAAGCGGTATCTCCCTCTTTAAATACAGGTTTACCTTTTTCCACTCCCAAAGAGTCTTTGATACCGTAGGCGTGCACCGTACTGCTATCCAGATTCATTGAAATAACTTCCGCTGCCAACTCTATATTCTGGTAATTAACTTTTCCGCTACCATACAACGTAGCGGCTCCGCCTAAAGTAAAAACTGTGGAGTCGTTAGATTCATAAATAACCGGTGCGTGAGCGGTTGTTTCTTCTTAGCCGGTGCGATAGAGTCAATGCGTACCGTAACCGTATCTGCTTTCAATGAATCATTTCCGTGAAGGGAATCATTCTGTGCAGTATTGGGGGCAATCATTCCTCTTCTTCGACGTTGAGACGTAGCCTCATCGGGAAGCATCAGTAAGACAATCAGCAGTATAGATGATATAAGTATTTTTGCTTTCAATGGCGCCATTAACTAATAGTTTACGCTTGAAGTGGCAAAAGTACATAAACTTCACCATTATGAGTTAGAATCTTCGTTATTTAATTATTTTTTAGTGCTATAAAAAGAGAGAACACCATCTGTCAAAACGGCTTAGGCCTTCTTCACCATATTTAGCAATACTATGACGGGCTTTCTCTACCGACTTTTCCTCGTCCAGGTGAGTCTTAGAAAAGAATTTATCGGCAAAGCAGATTAACTGTTCTTCCAGAGTTATGGGCAACATCTCGCGATGGGGTACAGGAAGCTGCTGGTCGACAATGTCCTGCAAGGATAGTCCGGCCCCTGTATGGCGTTCGCAAACCAGTGCATGCTGCGGGAAACCTTCTTCACGCAAGATTTCAGCTCCCAAATAACCGTGAGCTATATAAGGATGCGAACCGAAACACTGAATCGTAGGCGCATTGGTCTGAAAAATACCGATATCATGTAATAGGGCGGCTTCTTTCACGAAACTCCGGTTCAAACGTAGTTCGGGATGCGCATCCAGTATTTTCATGGCCTTTCCGGCCACAGAAAGACTGTGTATTACTAAGATTTGCCGCTGCTCCGTATTTTCCGGATAATACTTATCAATGATTTCGTATGGATTCATGTGCTCTATTTTTTGTTCTCTTGATGAGAAATTAATATTTTTGTGCAATATTACAAAAAATCACCGACATGAGAAATAGAACTTCCCTCATTCTTTTTTTTCTGTTTGTTACAGTCTTTCCTGAATGCATTAGCGGCAAAGTTGTCGCAGGCGCCGGATGCTTCGAACAATATCTGCCGTTCATTCAAGGCAAACGTGTCGGAATGGTGGTCAATCATACCTCTGTTGTAGGAACGGGGCAGACTCATTTGCTCGACACTCTGTTGAAACAGCATATCAACGTAGTCAAGGTATTTGCCCCCGAACATGGTTTCCGTGGAAATGCAGACGCGGGGGAGACTGTGAAAGACGGCAAAGATTCCCGCACCGGAGTCAGTATCGTCTCTCTTTATGGAAACAACAAAAAGCCGACTGCCGCCCAACTGAAAGACATCGACGTTATTTTATTCGATATTCAGGATGTGGGAGCACGTTTCTATACCTATATCAGCACAATGTACTACGTAATGGAAGCCTGTGCAGAAAACAATAAGGAAATGATTGTACTAGACCGGCCCAATCCGTGCGACTACGTAGAGGGTCCGATACTCAAACCGGCCTACCGGAGTTTTGTCGGTATGCTTCCTATCCCGGTACTCCACGGATGCACTATCGGCGAACTGGCACGAATGATTAACGGAGAAGGCTGGATTGCCCACAAGAAAAATCCTTGTTCATTAAAAGTAATTCCAGCCACGGGTTGGATACACGGAGAACCCTATTCGCTTCCCATAAAGCCCTCTCCCAACCTGCCGAACGATCAGTCCATTCGCCTGTATGCGTCACTCTGCCCGTTTGAGGCTACCCGCGTCAGCGTAGGGCGGGGAACGACATTTCCTTTCCAAGTATTGGGCGCACCCAACAAGAAATACGGAGATTTTACTTTCACTCCCCGCTCTCTCCCCGGTTTTGACAAGAATCCGATGCACAAAAATGTAGTCTGCTATGGCGAAGACCTCCGGAACGCAGACGATGTGAACGGATTTACACTCCGCTATTTCCTGCATTTCTACCGTTTATCCGGCGAAGGTGCCGCTTTCTTCTCCCGTGCCCGGTGGTTTGACTTGCTCATGGGCACGGATAGTGTACGCAAAGCTATCCTCAGAGGCGATTCGGAAGAGACTATCCGGAATAGTTGGCAAAAGGAGTTACAGGATTACAAGAAGATGAGAAACAAATATCTTCTTTATGAGTAAAAAACAAGTATCATACTTTCATTCTTTTTCATAAATCCCTTATAACTAAAGATATAAGTATGATAGATAACTATTATCTCCGGTATCTATCATACTTATACTATTAAAATAAAGTATCTATTTTACCTCCAAAGGTACGACATGATAATACGTACCATACGTTTTCCGTCTGGATTTCACCCCAAGCCGTTGCAAGATACGTCCGAAATAAGAAGCCTGTCTGGCAGAGAATGTCATCTTACTTGCTTTCTGAATCCGTCGCAGGATGTCGATAGCCAACAGCCATTCACCTTCCTCCTCTTCTTCTGCCCCACGATAATAAACTATAAACAGCTGTTCAATAGCGGGTGATTGTTCAAACTCACGATTGCTTTCCGTCATGATAGCCTCTTCTTCGGAGTCAAACCAATAACGTTCGTTATGATAAAGCAGTTCCAACGCCTGTGCATACAATTGTTCATAATCAATGGGACGCGACACATCTATGCCTCCCGTCATGTAAATGCCGATGAAACGACGGCTACCGGAAGTATCTGTCAACAAATCCCGATGATTGCTCGTAGCGATGAACGAAGCATACCGGCGAAGTTCTTCCACCGCCGAAGCATTCGGACGGCGCGTGTTCACCACCGGTTTTTGCAGAATATGCTTCAGAAAAGCCTGCTGGGTGGGACTTATCTGGTCGAATTCATCCATATTAATAAGCAAAAAGCGATTCAGATACAACTCCGCATCCCGCTTCCGACTGAAATCAATGCTGTCCGTATAGTACGCCTGTAAAGCAGGAGGAAGAAGCATTCTGCAAAAAGTGGACTTCCGGTATGCCTGCGGGCCAATCAGCAAGGCGAAGTGCTGTTCGCATGTCTTTTATCCATCCCCATCCAATGGGCAGTCATGCTCAGGAACCATCGCCGGAACAACGGTGCCCAGTGCGGATTATCACAGGGAACGCGGTTAGCCAGTTCCAGAATCCGGTCTTTACCATCCCAGCGAGGCAAGTGGTACAAGAAATCCTCCACAGGATGATAGATAGGCACATGGTCGGAATCCAGATAACGGATGACATCCCTGTCCCACATTTTCACTCCTTCACACATGGCGTTCATCGTAATACTCGCCAATACCCGCTTGTCTACCGGGCGAAAATAGAAGTTGAAACTATGCCGTTCGCGATATTCCACCTCCGTGGTCAACGCATTGTATCGGAATTCATAACGACGCTTCATAAATTCATCCATCTGCATGGCGAAAAGCTGTTCGGCCGTCAAACTGCTCTTCTTTCCGAATCCTTTGGCGGTCCGGTATACACTTTTCACCGTTTCGCGAATCAGCAACTCGTCCGAAGGGAGCCTGTAATGCGCCTTCGTCCACCGCACGGTATCTTCTTCGGGAATACCCGCCCGGAAGCAATGCTCCGCCAGACACACCAGCAACGGTTGTATATCGTCTCCCTCCCGATATCCGTCCAGTTCCTCAAGCGCCCTGTTGAATGCAGCGAGAAAAGCACCGACAACGCTTCATAGTTCTCATATCCGGGCGCCATTCGTTGCAAAGGAGAATCGGTTTCCCGCGTTCGCCTGATGAAAGCCGTTTCGGAGGGAAGGCTGACGGGCTGTTTCATATAAATGGGCATCGCTTCCGGATTGAAATAAAGTTCGGGATCGTACGTCAACCGACAATATTGTTCGAGCAACGGTTCTTTCAGTTCAATATCAAAAGGCAGTTGCGGCTGATAATATTTCACGGCCGTCTGATAAGCATGCGCATGAAAAAGCTCTACCTGCTCACGTGAGACCGGCAAGCGATCGTCCGGATAAGTGAACCGTACCCATATTTTGACTGATTTACCGGAGGAGCCTGTGAAAGCGAGGAACGTTTGCGGAAACTCTTTGACTAATTCCTTTATCTCGTCGGCTTCCGTCCTTCCCGAAAGATGATTGACTTCCATCATCACTATGCCGTTATATTCGTTCAAAGTCATCACTCCTTCTTTACGGACAAAAGCTGCGGCAGGAATCACTTTGGGAACCTTACGCACCCCTTCAATCGAATTTCCCGGAAGAGTATATCTCAAAGCTTCCCTCATTTTGGAGACAGGTTGCGCCTTGACTTCCGTTTTCATCTGCTCCAGAAGGAGCTCTATTTTCAACGTCCGTAAGGTATTTACCTTGCCATCGTCTCTGACTAATGTTATTTTCATCTTTTTTTATTATTCATTCTAGTAAAAGGGAAAGCTGCACTATAACTATACAAAGATACAACAAGCACTTCGTCCAAACAAATTTCCGTATCTTTATTTGCCGCATCATACGCTTTATTTTACAGAAATAATACTTACTAAATTTGCAAATAAAGCCGGGATAATGTATCTTTGCAGGCAGTAAGACTTCAGCCCGCATACGTGTGCCGTACAGCCCATGTATGCGGGCTGTGCAGTTTACATTCGCGGGCTATACAGCCCACAAATGTGTGCCCGAAAAAAGCAGCTGCTCCAAGCTGATTATTCAGGCAGCAGAGGTAGGTTATCTTACTGCAAAACAAGCATTAGAGCGCCTTTGGAAAGGCATTTCACCCACATTAACCAATAAAAGAAAAGAGATGTACGCAAAGTATGATTTTCGCAAAAAGCCGTCTTCAAAAGAAGATGAAGATAAACAGCCGTTGTATCCCCGCATCGTATCGAACGGGACTATCGACTTTCAACGCATTGTAAAAGAGATCGCCCAGGCTTCCAGTTTTACCCCGGCAGACATCGAAGGAGTTCAGCTGGCTATTGAAAATAAAATATCTGAATATTTAATCAGTGGTTATCACGTTCAATTGGGCGACCTCGGATATTTTTCAGCCAAGTTGAAAGCACGTCCGGTAATGGATGCCAAAGAGATACATGCGCAGTCCATCTATTTCGACAATGTAAATTTTCGTCCTTCATCTTCTTTCCGAAAGAAGGTTCGCGGATTTGTAGAAAAAGCGAAGTCGGGATTTGCACATTCTGCCGAAATTCCGGTGGAAGAACGTCGTCGCAGGTTGGAGAAATTTCTGGATGAACGTCCGATGATACGACGCAAGGAATATACGCAACTGACGGGACTCCTGAAGAACAAAGCGCTGAATGAGTTGAACGGTTGGGTGAAAGAAGGGGTACTCGACACCATTGGAAGCGGTAGCCATATAATTTATGTGCGGGCAAATACTGGGAAAGATTAAGCAATAAAAGCAGTAAAACAGGAATGACAGATGCTCATTTTTCATGAAGAAAGTATGATAGATACCGGAGTTCGGAATGATCTATCATACTTATTTATCAGTATACCAGCATATTAGCAAAAAGGATGAGAGTCATGAAAGTTATTTTTTGCCTTAAGAAACGGTACAGTTGGAAAATAGCGGCGAAAATCGTGGCAGTAGCTCCTAAATATCAGTTATTCACCGACGCAACTACAATGTCCTGCAATCATTATTCCATTTCCTTCTTTCTCTTCTTCCACAGTTGCCACGAATTAATAATATTCTGCCACATATTATATACCAAATAGCATATTAGTCTGATTATCAAAGAAGAATCCCACCTATCACTAACAATGGGTAACAAAATAGCAACAAAAAACGAAGAAATTCGCTTAGTGGTGGACTTCATGTGCAAAGGTAACAAAAGGCAATTACCTGCCAAAAAAGAAACAAGGCTTTTGCCTTACAATAGCTTTTTCAAGTCCTCAACGTCCGGCAGAGCGTTACGAAGTCGTTCCGGCATATCTTTAGATGCACGGTAAGTAGCAACCCCCATCGGCTTGTTATAATCACGAACGGCAAACTCTACAA
>ERZ791618.1064-NODE-1064-length-10471-cov-1.819988_pt1 | contig 10471 bp, 9 predicted proteins | sample MGYA00510059_ERZ791618 | MGnify/ENA primary metagenome ERZ791618 (study PRJEB30046, sample SAMN00715159) | human gut metagenome | study: EMG produced TPA metagenomics assembly of the A metagenome-wide association study of gut microbiota in type 2...
AGCAAAATATAGCGTTTCTATGAAGTATGTCAGGTGCAAATTCAGGGGCTTTTTTTAAGGCCATATAAAAAGCCCCTGATATACATCATACTTCATTGATTTTCATGTTTTTGAGTAGGATTTGTCTGTTCCTTACTTATTAATTTTACAATGTAAATTAAGAGCAGTATGAAACAGGAATCAATGAAAGTTTTGTTCTTCATACGCAAGAGCAAATTATTAAAAAACGGCGAGGCACCGATTTTTCTTCGTGTGACAGTTAATGGGCAGCAGGATGAAATCCGAATCCAGCGTTCTGTTCCAATCAAATTATGGAATAACACCAAGGGCCGCAGCAAGGGAAAGGACCGGACATCGGTGGAACTGAACAGCATATTGAGTCGCTGACAGTCCGTTTATATCAAATTCACAAGGAACTTTTGTGTCAGGAGGCTTTGATAACCCCTAAACATCTTTTGGTGAAGCTGTTCTCTAAAGAGGAACGGCGTACCGTGCTGGGTACGATGAGGAAGTACATGGAGGACTGGACAGCATTAATCGGCAAGGAATACCAGAAGTCCACCCTTTCCCGCTATGGGAACTGTTATGAATCTTTGGAAACCGTAATCCATGAATTTTACAAGAAAGAGGATATTTCCTTCAATGAGTTGAACGGCGAGTTTATTGATGCTTTTGAAATGCATCTGCGGATAGTAAGGAGGTTGTCTCAGAATACGCTGACCAAATATATGAGCTGCTTCAGGAAGATTATTGGAATAGCCCGGGATAACGGGTGGCTGACTTTTGATCCCCTTGTCGGAAAGCGCAAAAGGCTGTTTCGAAAGGAAGAAACCTGTCCGACTTTCTTGACTTTAGAGGAGTTACAGCGGATTATATCGAAAGATTTTTCTACTACCCGGCTGGAGCATGTAAAGGATTTCTTCCTCCTCTGCTGCCTGACCGGTATGTCGTATATTGATGTGAGTACTCTGCTGCCTATTCATTTGTATCGTGACAATAAAGGACAGTTATGGATACATAAGTCTAGAGTGAAAATCACTGCGGCAAAAGAAACTTGTACGAGTAATGTGCCGTTGTTGGCTCCTGCTGTTGCAATTCTTGACAAGTATAGAGGATGGAACCCGGACAATCCGGATGGTCCGTGCCTGCCGGTCCCGTCAAATCAGAAAATGAACGAATATTTGAAAGAAATAGCTACGCTTTGTAGGATCAACAAACGCCTGACCGTACATGTGGCAAGCATACTTTCGGAACGACTGTCACATTGGCGAATAATGTTTCCTTGCAAAATGTATCGAAGATGCTGGGACATTCCTCTACACGTATGACTCAGCATTATGCTCGTGTGTTGGATAAAAACATTATGGAAGATATGCAGGGAGTTGCAAAGTTGATCTTTAAATAGAAGCAAAAGGTCGCATTCAACCCACAGAATGCGACCTTTCCTATAAAATATTGTTTGAACACTATTTAAAACGGTTGTCGAATAGCATTAAAACGTATCCCTGCGATTTTCGTATAGTAGTTTCTCAATATCATTTTCCCTGTAGAGTATTTTCCCTCCGATTTGATAATAAGGGATTTTCCCGCAATTCCGATATTCCAATAATGTGCGTTTAGTCAGTTTGAGCATTTCTGACAATTCTGTGTCTGTCAGAAAGCGTTCCCCATTTAAAGATGGTGTATAACCTGATTTTAGCGCATCTATGAATGTTGAGATTCTTTTCATCTCATCGAAGAACTGAAGGACTTCCTTATTCGTTTTGGTAATGATCTCTCCCATGACTATTTTTTCTTTTGTACTGTTGTTAATAATGACACGACATCTTGCTTTCGATAAAAGATTTTTTTGTCTATCCGGGTAAAGGACAGTGTGCCACTGTTTCTCAGATGTTGCAGAGAACGTGGAGACACGCAAAGTATCTCACAGACTTCTTTACTGTCCAGCCATTCATCCGGCTCTTTTCTCAAATAAATATTCTGTAACTCTTTCAATTCACTTTTCAAGGAGTTCCATGCGGTTACCATTTCCTTGAATGTTCCGGCTTCAATATTCACGATTTCCATAGGCGGTGTTTTTTGATTTGAGACAAATGTAATGTTTCTCGTAAATAAATAGCGCTCCTTGGCATCAGATGTCATCAAACTTCATCAGATATCAAATCATAAAATAAACTTATGCTTTAGTATTCAAGCCGGTCTTTTAATGCCTGCATGTCATTCATTACTTTCTTATGAGTAATTTTTGCATATGCCTGAGTCACTCTTAAGTTGGTGTGCCCCAATATTTTTGATAAGGTTCTATTGGTATCCCGTTTTCCAGACATATTGTAACCGCAAAAGAATGTCTTGCGACATGATAGGTCAGCTTCTTTTTAATGCCACAAATATCAGCCAATTCCTTAAGATATGCATTGGTCTTTTGATTGGAAAGCATAGGAAAAATTTTGCCTGAATTATTCTGGTTAATGTATTTGTCGAGAATCTCCATGGATTGAGGTAGCAGTGGAATGAATGCCGGATGGTTGGTTTTGGTTCTATAAAAATGAATATATCCGCTACTTTTTGAATCAAATACAATTTGGTCTTTCGTTAATTTGCACATGTCTGCATAGGATATGCCCGTAAAGCAGCTGAAAACAAACGAGTCCCGGACAAGATCCAGCCTGGGAATATCTAATTGTTTCTTTCTGATTCTTGATATTTCCTGTTTATTAAGAAACTGTACCTGCGTATCTTCTTTTTTAATCCTGTAGGCAGAAAACGGATTTATGAGTATTAATCCGCATTGATATGCCCAAAGTATACCTTTACGTATAAACTCCAACATCTTGGCAGTAGAATTAACAGACAGGTTGTAATCTGCTTTAAAGAAAATTTCAAGATCATGTATTGTTTGTCTGTTAAACTGGTCCAAAGGCATGTCATTAATTCTGCTTTTCTTGCAGAATTCACCAAGACGCTGGTAAACAAGCTTATGCTTGTTGTAATGAGATACACTGATTTTATTTGCCAAAAACAATCTGCAAGCATCTTCTTTCTGTTTCATGAAAAGCTCCAATAGGGTTGGAGGGGTGTTGCCTATCAAGAGGAAGCGTTGTTTTAGCATATTGGAGGTAATGTGTTTGGAACTCAGGAGTGCTTGTTTATAGTAATAGTGTAGAGTTGTATAAACATCATCCAGATAGGTATTGATCGCTTGTGCTTCAGGAGCGGTCTTTACGATTCGCTTTTTGTGTTTGTCCCAATACTGTGGTAAAACAACAGTTTTTAAACTTACATCAGTAACTTCTTTGTTGATAGTAATGCGGAGCATTATTGGATATTTGCCATTTTTTCTTGGTGTACTTTGCTTCAGATAAAAACTAATGGAAAAATTATGTCTCATGTCATATTAATTTATATTCATGTCCACTAGTTCAGCTTTCCAATATGGACATGAATAAGACATAACTATTTCACTATATGATTTTCAATCCATAGTGATTCTATGAATTTTGCACTATTTATATGGGACTCTATAGAAAGTTTGAGATAAAACTTATAACTAAAAGATTATCAGTATATTATATAGATATAAAAAGAAAGTGATTTCCACCAGGAATCGAATCTTTTGCTTTGGTTTATTCTAACCCCTTGATTGAATGCACATTTATTACTTTATTTTTTTATGAAAACCATTGAATTAGCATCATACTAAATTCATTACTTTTCTTTATCAATTCAACAATCATTATCTCTTTGACGACGCAAAGGAAAGTAAAAGGCTCGATTTCTGCAAGCTTTTATTAGATTTTTCAAAGAAGAACCCACGGCTCTTAATTATTCAAAATACATGAAAATTTCAAATGGCGTGACTAATAGTTCGTTAGCAATTATTTGTCTCTTCATTCGAAATAACATAGGTCTTGAAATCAGATATTGACTACAATGTAACTATTGTACTATCAAGCATTTGAAGAGATATGCTAAAGTTAAATGAAAGAGCCGTGAGAAGAACCATGAAATTTAGTTGTATGGATATTATAGTATTTAAGGAATTTCACTAACTCTACTTATTGTGGATGTGATGATAATAGTTTTGCTGTGTCATTTTTACTATTCCATTCTTATTCAATAGTTCGTTAAACATTCACTTAACATTGTTATATAACAATAAAATCTAATCTCTTCTTCCTATAACTTTTGATGAGGGGTCAAAACTCTCATCGTTACATGAGAAAAATATTGTGGAACAACACTTTTACTGTTGCCATTGAAAATACGACACCCTTTTCGAAAGCTTCTGTCTTAGCTAGATTGCCACTTGTCAATGTAGTATTAAAGTGGAAATACAGTTTATCCAAGTCTCTACTTTGACAATCGGTTAGCTCTGTAAACTGTTTTGCGTCTTGGACACAAAATTCGACATGGAAACAAGTTTTGCAATAATCCAACATGTTCAAGCCCTCGTCTCTGTATCAGTGATGGAATAGAGTTTTCGCACTTTCTTATCCCGTTTTTCCAAATGCATAATAGAACATTATTTTTGAATGAATGGAATATACGATAGTCAAAAGTATCTGTCCCTATCTGCCTTCCAACGGGATAATCTCAAAACAGTCTTTTTCAAGATGTTCCATGTCTATTTTTCCATCATATAATCTTGGATGCTTTTCTCACTAGAAGGTTTACCATTGGTGAGATAACTTAAATAGGCGTTATCCCGGAAATGGCTTTCCACATAAAAACTCATGGCAATGACACCATTCACAAAAGTCGATTTGGAGAAATAGGCATTGACCACCACATATTTGTTCAACCAGAGAGGTTCTTCTTTACGTACATGTAACATATGCAAATACTAGTTTGTCAATGTACACTTGACTTTCTCCGGCGTTTTGTCTGTGGCGTTTAGACGGCCTCCAAATGAAAATAGTTGTGAAGATATATGTTAATGATTCTAATACCAGATATTTCCAGTTTTTTTGTCGTCTTGGCGTAATCTAATCTGAAGGTCCAAAGAAGGAGGTGCATTTATCAGACTTGCTGATATGGCTCTGATCAAAAGCAATGGCGATATGGAAAGGTACTGAAACAGGCGCTAAAAGAAAGCCAGTCGAGCTTATGCCCGAAAAGCAGATGATAACGTTGTTCGCCAAAGTGTCCATAACATTCCAACTGGAGAAAATTAATCCAGTCGGGAATTATTAGACATAAAAGTAGTACTTCAAGCATAATTTCTCACGCTATTTGTTTATCTTTACTGCTGATTTTAAGCGATACTGGTTATTATTGCAAATATTGGTTAAGTTCGTTTCTATTCATCCTTTCTAAAAGATGTAAGAAACCTTAATATAATGAATCTGGATAACTTAACCTATTTTTAGTTAATTAACAATTTGATGAACTATTAGAAATGAATAGCAACTATTTTTATAGTAACACAGTACTGTCTTCTAGGAATAAAAGATTTTTGGAAGAAGTGCAAACCATTGCAGAATCTATCAAACAGCAGGTATATGTGCTATCTGGTCCACTTATAGATAGTAAATATCAATACAATGATGACTCATTGATAATAGTATTGTCTTCCAAAAGAAAAATAGCTTTTGTCACAACCCGTAAAGTGGATGATGATTTCATGGATTTGTGTAAAGACATAATAGAAGATATTGGTTCTGTCAGCGATAAGTACGGATATAAGGAAAAAATCGGACGTCCAAGAAAGTGGAAAGATAGATTAACTGGTATTTATTCGGTAAAAGACATTAATGATGTCACAATGTGGTTTTGTAAGGATATTGCCATAAATGATGCTGACGATTTCAGGACATTGGATTTATTAGTATCGCTTTATTGGTAAAAACACAATATATTTTCTATCTAATTGAAAATAAAGTAGTTATTATCTATCTTGATAATAACAGGTAACGATTTAGAAACAAGCAAATTACAATATTCTGTTTCCTTTTGCATCAGTCAAAGAACGACTCTTTCAATGCAAATATATACTTTATTTTCAAAAAATGATATATTAAAGTTTCAATATAGCGATATTCTGATATCTACTTTTATTCATAATACACATTATATCAAATAAGATTTCAGGGTGCTAGTAATCAATAGCTCTGTTTCTTATTCTGTATAAACTCTAATAATTTAAGAGAAAGTTTATAGAAATATTTTTTTGTGTACCTTTAAAGATATGTAAAATGTAGTTATATGCATAGAAAAGAGAAAATAGAAAAAATAGCAGAACTATTTGCAAGATTTAGAACTGAGGTCGAAAGTTTAAATAGTTTAAATTTGTATGATATCAATGTTCATGCAGAAAATGTGATTATTCCTATTCTAAATTTGGTTTATGGAGTAAATTTAGTTAATATAAATAACAGAGTGAGGAATTCTGCTGCTATAGATCTAGTGGATACAGAAAATAGAATAGCGGTTCAAGTTACATCTACTAGTACTGGGGACAAAGTCAAACATACAATAAATGAATTTGTAAAAGGTAAACGTTGCGAGGATTATGATAGATTACTTATATATATCATAACAGAGAAGCTGAAAAAATATTCAGATGCTATATTCTCTGTAGCTTGTGATAATGAATTAGAATTTTCGGAAAAAGATATTTTAGACTATAGTGACATTCTTAAAGAAGTAAACTCTTTAATTAGTATTGCTAAAATAGATTCTTTATTACAATTATTGAAAGATGAGTTTTGTGAAGAAGAAATAAGTAAACGAAGATATCTCTTAGAACATAGAGAGATAATAAAAACAGAAGTGCTATTTCCGAATATACTTGAAGTAAATATCCCCTCAAAAGTATATGTAGGCATAATTGGGATAGATCGGGATGATATAATTACGCAATCTTGGAGTACTCCCAATAAACTTAAAAAGAGTGCATCCATGGGTAAGGTGTTAAGTAAGGCGTTTGAACTATTGAAGATCACATATTGCAGAGATTGGTTTACTTTTGAAGATAAAATTTTATCATTTAGGCCCTTGGATAACCGGGATGAACCTTTAAATAAGTTAGTGGAAATTGGTACGGTTGAAGAGTATTCTGTAAATGAATTTGCCAATGTTAGTTTCAAGTACGAAGAGGCACTGCTTCATCTTATAAATCGTTCTATAGAGGAGTTGGCTTCATACAAGAATATTCAGTGGTTGCCAAAAGAAAAATACTTTAGATTTAAGCCTATAGGAGTGCCTAGGGAACGAAAAATTACGTGGAAAAATAAAAAAATGGCAACGCGTTCTGTTGTTGCTGAAGTTTGGAATAGCGAAAAGAAGCAAATTTTATATTTTAGGCAACTTTCATTTAAAATTCAATCTTTTAGATCAAATGAAAAATGGTTTATAAGTATAACTCCAGGATGGAGTTTTACTTATGATGGATATCATAGTTGCAAACAAGAAAGTCAATTAATTGCTCAGAAAAAAAACTTGGAAAGTAATTCTTCTGTTTACCAACATTTTATGTTTTTGTCATACTGTCTTACAAATAAATTAGAAGATAATGAGACTGAATATAAGTATATATCATTTTCTTCTCCTTTTAATTTAACACTAAATTATACTCTATTTATGGAAATTAAATTACTAGACGAACCTTTGTTACAATTTGGCAAAGGGGAATATGTTTGTCCTCGGACAGGTATATATAAGTATAATGTGTCAGATATTAATGATATAAGACCTGATAAAATAGTTGTTGGGTTTATAGGATTGAGTGAAAGTATTAATATTGCTATTAGCTGGATTAAAAAATGTGGCAATCATATTGAAGCAAAAAAGAGTAAACAACCTAATCTTTTTACTAATTTTCCAGGATTTAATGAAACAGTCGGATTTCATAGTAAAATTGTATATGATGAATCGTATATACGTAAAATTAATAATTCGACCTTTGAGAAAATTAAAAAAGAAGCTAATGATATTGATCAGCTAATTCTTAAAACAGTGGAGCTTTATTTATCAGAAATACATTTTCTTGCAAACAATAAGAAGCCAGATGTTATTTTATGTGTATTGGATGAATCTTTGACAAAAATAATATATGGGACTAAAACTTTTGAAATAGATGATGATTTTGGAGAGGAGGATTCTGTGGAAGTTGAGGTTAATTTTAGGAGATTACTAAAAGCCAAAGCTATGGAATATAATATCCCAATTCAAATACTAAGAGATAGAATTGCTAAGCCTTCTTCTGAGATGCAAGATGAAGCAAGTATAGCTTGGAACTTTTATACTGCCTTATATTATAAGGCAGGAGGTATTCCTTGGTCTTTAAAAAAGGAAACTAATAATATAACTTGTTTTGCAGGAATAAGTTTTTATCGTACCCGTGATAAAAAAACTATTCAGACCAGTGTTGCACAAATTTTTAATGAACACGGTAATGGAGTAATATTAAGAGGGACTCCTGTAAAGGAGGATAAAAAGGATAGGCAACCTCACTTAACGGAGGAACAAGCATATAATCTTTTAAAGGAATCCTTGAGTGAATATTATAATGCAATAAAAATTTTTCCTCAAAGGCTTGTCATTCATAAGAGTTCGAATTATTCCGAAGAAGAAATTGATGGTTTTAAAAGGGTTGCTTATGATATGAATATTAATTCAATAGATTTAGTAACTATCATGCCTACAAGTTTTAGATTATATAGAGATAATGATTATCCTCCATTAAGAGGAACAATGTTTAGTCTTGATAGATGCCGTCATTTTTTATATACTAGAGGATATGTTGAGTATTATGGGACGTATCCAGGTAAATATATTCCTAATCCTATAGAAATAAGGCTTTTTTCTTTTGATGAATCTCCTGAACAGATATGTAAAGAAATATTATCCCTTACAAAAATGAATTGGAATAACACCCAATTTGATAGAAAATTTCCGATTACAATTGATTGTAGTCGGAATGTTGGAGAAATATTGAAATATGTGTCACCGGAACAAAAACCTCAAATTAAGTATAGTTTTTATATGTAGAAATTGTTGTTACGCTTAGAAACTCTAATTTCTTTTTGAATGAAAACAATCATTTTCTATTTTTGATTGGCTTACTGTCAACCTTAAAAAGGGGATCTGATTTCGGTGCTGCTGAAAAAGTAGCCATATGACTTGAATCACATCGTTAACAAGTGGAGGATGTTTGCATTCACAAGAGTTAAGCATCCTTCTTTTTTTCTATAATCTGGCATTATCTTACTTTTTTATATTGTTGATTTTCAATATATTTATGTGATAAACCAATAATGATTCTATGTTAAATCCACAGACAGAAATCAAGTTTAGTGACTATAATTCGCTTTATGATATATTGAATCCTACTGTGAATGGATCCGCGATTTCTCCTTGTCGTTCTTGATTGACTACAAGGCAGGCGCAAGCCTCTTCTCCGGCACGAACTACTCGCTCTACAGCGAGGGTCTGCACAAGGGTACGTTGCTTGGCCGTACAGTTGATAACCCGGGAGGCAGTGGCTTTATCGGTGCCGGTGTCATGATAGATGACAATGGAAAGATCCTTGGAGAGAACAACGTGGCGGTAAACGCGCAGGATTATCACAAGGGGATCGTCAACAATAATATCGCCGAGGAGTTCGTCTACAATGCCAGCTTCATCAAGTTGCGTGAGTTGTCGCTCGGCTATACCTTCCCGCAGTCTGTCTTGAACAAGATGAAGGTGGTGAAGGGCTTGAGCGTCTCGTTGGTGGGACGTAACCTATGGACTATCTTGAAGCATACCGATAACATCGATCCCGAGTCAGCTTACAACAACACGAACGGACAGGGCTTGGAGTTGAACGGTTATCCGGCCACGAGAAATATCGGTTTCAATGTCAATGTCAAATTCTAATCACGTTTGAAGAAGTATAATAGTATGAAAAAGTATTTAGTATATATGACGTGCGCCGCCGCGGCCATGATCGGGGGAACGGGTTGCAGCGATTTCGGGGATGTGAATATGGACCCGGAGCACCTGAATTCGGAGAATATCCCGACCGAGTTATTGTTCACCAACGGTCAGCATCAGATGTTAGGATCTGATTGGGACGTATGGCGAAACGGTTGTATCTATGCGGCTCAATGGATGAGCCATACCGCATCGTTCAATTGGTTGGGTAATGCGAATTACACTTGGAACGACGGCTACTCAGGTGTGTATTGGGAAATCTACAACGGTGACACGCGCGGGGCGCTCCGCGACATGAAAGATGCGGTGGAGGCTTGGAAAGAGGATCCGTCACGGCAGATCGATTACCAAATCGCTCGTATCATGCTCGCCTACGGCATGCACCGCATGACCGACCTTTACGGGGATATCCCCTACTCACAGGCGGTACAGCCGGAGTTGTATTCCTTCCCGGAGTATGACACGCAACAATCTATCTATATGGATTTGCTGAAGGAATTGAACGAGGCACAGGCCGCCTTGAACGGCGCATCGGCGGCAGCGATGAAATCGG
>ERZ791618.1068-NODE-1068-length-10446-cov-4.260803_pt1 | contig 10446 bp, 8 predicted proteins | sample MGYA00510059_ERZ791618 | MGnify/ENA primary metagenome ERZ791618 (study PRJEB30046, sample SAMN00715159) | human gut metagenome | study: EMG produced TPA metagenomics assembly of the A metagenome-wide association study of gut microbiota in type 2...
CGAAAAAATGCACATTTGAATTTTACAATCGGTACAAATGAATTTTGCGATTATAAATGCGGAGAATCTGAAATACGTATCGGGTATCAGCGGCTCGTTGTCGAGCCTGGCGGGAGGCTTGCTGCCGGGTGTAGGCTACGATGCGATCAGCGAGGAGTGCGTCACGATACCGTTTGACGCCGCCGTATCTGCCGACAAGACGCTCGTTACCGGGAGCTTGCTCGCTTTCGGACATTGTGCTGCGACTCAGAACGCACATCAACTGACCATCTATGCGGTTTTGGCGGACGAGAGCAAGTGGTATTACACCTATGACGTGACGGATCAAATCCATTCGGCTCCCGATCAGCGTAATGTGCATATCGTTTTGGACGGGCTTCCGTTGCCCAAACCTATCGTCAATGGCGGTGGTTTCCAGCCTTCGGTGGATGAGTGGCAAAGTGTGGATGTCGATATCGAGATGTAAAATGTTAATGATCTTCCCGATTTTATGGGGGGGGGAATTTGCATAGATCAATGTTAAACCTTTTAATTAATTCACTGATGAAAAAACAATTATTTTTAGTGGTCGTGGCGGCTCTTGCCATGGCATCGTGCTCGAAGGACGAATCGACGGGCATCAACAATGGCAACGCGATCGATTTCCGTGCAGCCATGCAGACTCGTGCTTCGGAAACGACGACGGCTAACATCACGAACTTTTTCGTGACGGCACTCGACAAGAACAACGCCAACTATTTCTCCGATGCGGAGTTTACCAAAGATGGCGCTTTCTTCACTTCTACTCCGGCCTACTATTGGCCCAGCGACGGCAGCAACCTTTCGTTCTTCGCTTACTCTCCTTCGGCTGCGGGCTTGGGTGCTACCGTGACGATTAATTCGACGACCAAGACGCTCGCTGATTTCGAGCCCGCAACGACGATCGCCGACCAGAAGGATTTCATCACCGCCACTGCTACGGGCAGCAAAACCGATGAGGCGGCAGGTGTCGCCCTGACGTTCGGGCACCGACTTTCCCAGATCGAGATCAAGGCTAAAAACACGAACGACGGTTATGTTTATAAGGTTCAGGGCGTGCGTATCGGACAGCCGGTTTCGAAGGCGACGTTCGATTTCGGAACTACCTCCTGGCAGTTGGGATCGGTAAAGACCAATTATGAAGCGACCTATGCGGGTAGCGAAAAGACGCTGACCGGTACGGCCGCATCGATTATGGCGGTGGAAGACGACAATGCGATGCTCATTCCGCAGCAGCTTACGGCCTGGACTCCCGACACGGACAAGACCAATACCAACAAAGGTGCATATCTGGCCGTGAAGGTCAATATCACGACCACGAGCGGCGCCCGCGTCTATCCGGACGCTTCTGTCGGGGAATACGACTGGGTGGCCGTGCCTGTCGGAACGAATTGGGTAGCCGGTCAGAAGTACGTTTATACGCTGGATTTCTCGAATGGTGCCGGTAAGGTCGATCCCGAAAAGCCCATGCCGGGTCCGACAGATCCGTTCAAACCGGGCGAGGATGTATTGGGCAGTGCCATTAAATTTACGGTTACGGTAACTCCGTGGACGTCGGCTTCGGAGAATGTTCCGATGTAATCGATAAATTAGGATCGGGCGGGGTTGGACCGCAAAGACTTGCCGTATGTCCGAAGGTGTAGTGTACGGCAGGCGAGGGGAGGAAGGCCTCCGGCCCTCCTCTGTCCCTTCCCGATCACTTGAGGTAGCCGCAGAGCTACCGTTCGGCTCGGCCGAAAAACGCGTGAATTATATAATGTCAATGTAAATTATGAAACAGATTCTTGCAACTTTCCCGTTACGCAATTTTCTGCGGGTATTTGCTCTGGTGGCAGTCGTGTCTGCGACCTCCTGTTCGAAAGACCCGGCAGTGGATGGAGAACTGCACGGTGATATGCTTCGTTTCGCAGTCGCCGAAGCGGACGGCTGGAATACGCAGTTGCGGTGCGGTGCTGCCGAGTCGGAAGAGAAGAGCGCTGTCTCTCCGGAAAACGTCGCGGAAGTATTTTCGCTCCGGGGAGAAAACCCTGCGGACACGCTGTTCCTGCACGCCTCGGTCGCCGACGGAATCGCCGAACCGTACCCGAATGTGCAAACCGACCGATTGCAGACGCGTGCCACGCCCGTCGAAACGGGGACCTTTTACGATTCGTTCGGCGTATTGGCTTCGGTTTATACGGGGACTTGGAGCGAGGATTCCTGCTTGCCGGATTATATGTACGATGTCGAGGTGACCGAAGCATCGTCCTGGACGACCTCCTATTACTGGCCCGGTGCCGGACGCAACATCCGTTTCTTCGCTTACGCGCCCTATGGCGGCCAGGGGATCGTTCTTTCGGATAAGACGTCGGCCGGTACTCCGTCGATCACCTATACGGTCCCGACAGCCGTCGCCGACCAGCAGGATTTGCTGGTCGCTGCTACCTCCGGGATGGCCGGCAATACCGCTGCGGCGGCTCCGTTGAGTTTCGCTCACGCGCTCACTGCCGTACGCTTCACTACGGGCGACGATATGATGTCCGGGCGCATTACGAAAATCACGCTCAAGGGCGTTTACGGTTCCGGTTCGCATACGATGGGTTCCGATTCGTGGAACGGTTACGGCGCTACGACAGACTTTTCGCAGACACTTGCGGCTACTGTGGACGGGTCTGCGGACCAGGAGATCACTCCTGTCGCAGCGACCTTCATGATGTTGCCGCAGACGCTTCCGTCGGGCGCTTCGATCGAGGTCGTCTATACGGACGACCTGACTTCGACACAACGAACTTTAACCGCCTCTATCGCAGGCAGCCAATGGCCGATGGGCAGAACCGTCACTTACCGGATTTCGACGTCGAGCATCGTAATCACTCCGACTTTTACCGTGACGGCTCCGGCCGATTTTACCTATGCCGGAGGCAGCAAAAATTATTCGGTGACCAGCTATGCCGCCGTTTCCCGTCCGGGCGATGCTACGCGAACCGTTCCGGTGGCCTGGACCGCCGAATTTGTCGAGGATGACGGCAGCGGGGGCTACAACGTGATCGCCCGTCCGGAATGGCTCACAGCTTTTACCGCGAGCGGCAACGGCGGTACGTCGGCCACGTCGTTCTCGGCTACGATTGCGGCCCAAACGGGTGTCACTTCCAATCCGCATAACGAAACTTTGAAAACGGCATCTTCTGTCAGCGGCACGTACGATCTTTCGACCTCCGGCGGCACGACCGCGATGCAGACCGCCAACTGTTACGTCATCAACGCCCCGGGACAGTACTCCCTGCCGTTGGTCTATGGTAACGCTATCAAGGACGGCGGTACGAACGCTTCGGCCTACACTTCGCAGTCCAGCGGAACATACGTATTGAAGACCTTCGTAAACCATCTCGATGCGGCTATCACCGATCCCTATATCTATAACAATGCGGGGTGTACGCCCCTGGATGCCGTACTCGTTTGGCAGGACGAGGAAAATCTGGTGACGAATGTCCGGCTTTCGTCCGACAAGCACAGCCTGACCTTCGACGTGCCGCAAGCGACGATCAAGCAGGGCAACGCTATCGTGGCCGTGCGTGACACGGACAGCCGTATCATGTGGAGCTGGCATATCTGGGTGACGGACTACGAGCTGGGCAGCGATGTCAGGACCGTGACCAACTACCAGGGTATAGCGTATAAAATGATGCCGGTCAATATCGGCTGGTGCGATGCGGAAACCACCGCCTACGACGCCCGCAGCGTGAAGGTTCGCTTCACGCAGGCGGAGACCGGTGCCATGCAGGTCATAACGCTCACCCAGGCATCGCATTCGGTCGTAAATTTCGGTAACCAGCCTTATTTCCAGTTCGGACGCAAGGACCCGATGTTGGCCGGTATTCGCAACGCTTCCGGCTCCACAGTCGATAAGGGCTGCTATTCCGACGGCTATGCGTTCGACAAATCGGGAACCGGCAAGGTCGCCATCGGCGTTTCCATCCAGCATCCGCATATATTCTACAATTACGGGAGTTCTTCGCCCTACGATTGGTGCGCCACGTCCTATTACAATCTTTGGAGCGCTGACAATACAGTGACGACGGCTAACGACAATGTGGTGGTTAAGACGATTTACGATCCTTCGCCCGTCGGCTACCATCTGCCTTCGTCGAACGCCTTTACGGGCTTTACGTATAACGGCAGCAATGTTTCCGGGTCTTCTTACTTCGGCTCCCGATTCAATTCGCCCTATACCTCCACCACCGATTTTACCGATAATTTCGGTTGGGAGTTTTATTGTAACAAGATGACGGGCGAGGGGAGCTACGACACTGCGGGCGGTACGATCTTCTTTCCGGCTTCGGGGTGTCGCAACAGCTCGACGGGGACGGCGTACAACGTCGGCGGCTACGGCTCCTATTGGTCGGCGGTTCCGGGCTCGACGTACAACGGTCGTAACCTGGCCTTCTACTCGTCGCGCGTGTACCCGTTGAACTTCTACCACCGCGCCTACGGCTTCGCGGTGCGTCCCGTCCAAGAATAGGCGCGAAGCGACCATCCGATTCATTGGATTGATTTCCTGCTGTTCGCAGCCGCAGGGTTTTATCCTTCGGATCACGCTGCACCGCAGCAATATCACCTTTCTGCATGGGTTTACGATTGTGGAAAAACGGACGTTTCGGGGAGATGCTCCGATTTTGAAGATATGAAATGACGGGAAATCCGGACAGACCGGCTTTGCGGAGGCGCATCGATGCAGGCCGGCTCTTTTCGGGTTTCTTATTAAATCCCAGCGGTATCTGCCGGGATTTTCTTATGCAGGACGATGGGATCAAACAGGTGGGCCTTAAAATAATTCATATTATCGCTATTTGAATACCAATAGATAAATTACGCGATTCTTCTCAATAGAAATTTTTTGTAAGTTAAAATTTTCTTACATTTGTGATATAAAGATATGGATATTCAAATAGACTATACTTCAAAATTCATTTTTAGAATGATCCACTATTCCAATTTGGAATTCATTCTAAAACATGGATTGTACACTAAGAATAGTCGTATGAAAGATCCTGAATATATCAATATCGGGGATATTCAGTTAATCGAACAGCGACAAAATTTTCATGTTCGAATTGATCCTCCGGGCGGGGATTTAGGGGATTATATTCCGTTTTATTTCGGAGGCCATTCTCCGATGTTATTGAATATTAAAACAGGGTATCGGGGTATCCGAAAAAGACCGCAGGACGAATTGATTTATATCGTTTGTCGTATTAAGGATATTGTTGCGCAATGTCCTGCATGGTGCTTTACCGATGGACATGCAAAGAATAAACTTACTGAATTTTATAATGACATCAAGGATTTGACCCATGTGGATTGGGAAGTCGTCTGCACGCAATTTTGGGGGAATGATGAAGCCAATATGGATCGGATGCGGAGAAAACAGGCCGAATTTTTGGTGAAAGACTGTGTGCCGGTTTCGTGTGTCGCCGGAATTATTGTCAAAACGGCAGACCGTGAAGCATATGTAAAAACAATTTTATCTCGTTTATCCATTGAGATACCGATATACGTTGATAGCAAAAATAACTATTTTTATCCATGATACATTATGTGACAGGTAATTTGTTGGCTGCTTCCGACGAAGCTTTGATCAATACCGTTAATACCGTTGGTGTTATGGGTAAAGGAATCGCCTTGCAATTCAAGGATAGGTATCCTTATAATTTTCAAGTATATCAACAAGCGTGTAAAGAGGGCAGCATTTTCCCAGGCAAATTGTTGGTAACACGAGACAGTAACCTTTCGACCGATTCTAAATGGATAATTAATTTCCCGACGAAAAAGGACTGGAAGCATCGTTCCAAATATGAATATATTGAAGAAGGACTGAAAGATTTGGTGCGGGTTCTTGATCAATATAGGATAAAAAGTATCGCTATTCCTCCTCTTGGATGCGGCAACGGTGGATTGGATTGGAGCAAGGTGAAAGAGTTGATGGAAAAGTATCTCGGGGAATTAAATGTGGATATTCATATCTATCAGCCGAACGAAGCCGTCAGCGAATTGTTGAAGCAGGAAACGAATTGTCGGGAGGCAAAATTAACTCCGGCGAGAGCCATGTTGCTGTACGCTCTGTTTTATTATGAATCGTTAGGAGAAAACAGCAGTTTATTCGTCGCAAATAAATTAGCATATTTTATGCAATTGCTGGGTGAACCTTCATTTGGCAAACTGAAATTCGTTGCAGGACATTATGGCCCCTATTGCACTCAGGTCGGATATATTCTGCACGACATTAACGGGAAATATATCAAAGGTCTCGAACAGATGAAGATCGGAGCTTTCGATTCTTTGGAGTTGCAATATAGCACGATGAAGGAAGTTAGCGAATATGTGAAAACAAAGTTGAAGTCGGAACAGGTTGATCGTTTGAAATTATTGATAAAATTGATCTCTGGATTTCAATCGGCTTTGTCTCTGGAAATTCTCGCGTCTGTTGCGTATGTTCGGAAAGAAAATACTTATATTGACTTGGCGCAAACCATTACACAGATTCAAAATTGGTCTCCTCGAAAAAAACATTTGTTCAAAGAGAAGTATATTCAAATAGCTTATTCTTATTTAGAAGATTTTTCCAAAGGACGAGATTGTCTATTTAGGACTGTAAAGTAAAATAGCAAATTGACGTTTATGAATAAAGAATCCCGATAAGTATTTATCGGGATTCTTTTACTTGGTTTGTCCGATAATCTTTTAGCTGCAATGCACTCTATGCTCATAATTTTTCATAGTATTGCGGCCAACTTCCGAATCTGTTGCAATCGAGCCGTCAGTTTACTGTCTTTGCGAGCTGTTTGCATATTGTATCGAGTCTGCATATTGGTAAGCATTTCGGCTTCGATTCCCAATGCAGCCTCGAAATACAAGGCCATAGTTTCGGTTACAGGGCGTTTCGCGTTCAGAATTTCATTGAGCATCGTATAGGAAATACCTATCTGTTCGGCCAATTTTTTCTGCGAGATGCCTCTGTATTCGATCTCCTCCTTCAGTATTTCTCCCGGATGCGTAGGAGTGTATGGATAACCTAAATTTCCCATAGCAATTATTTATAGTGGTTCGACAACTCAATAATATTGCAAATCGTTATTTGCTCTTTCCCGTCGGCTTCGTGCGAAACCAAAAATTCAATCCGATACTGGTCATTCACTCTGATTGAGGAAATACCTTCTTTATTTCCAGTCAGTACCTCGTACCCCAATGAATGTAACTGATAAAGAGCTTCGATACAACTTGCATCGTTAAGAATATCTATACGTTGCTTGTAGCGTTTAACTATTGTCGGTTGGTAACGGTGTTTTTTATCTTTACACTTTCCTTCGTAGTATAATTCCGATAGATACTCTTTTTGGAATTTTACAATCATTATTGCTGATTTTTACATTGCAAAGATAGTGCTTATTTTCAAAAATTCGCTAAAAAAGTGAATTTATTTTTGGCAGATATGTTAATTGGCATCCATATACCGTTGCATCATGGCCATAGCGTTCGGGTCGGCGTTCTGTTGTGCCGCCTGTTGCAACTGCGTAAGGGCTTCGGGGTCGATTTGACCGGCTGCGGCCTGTTCGTTGAAAGACTTGACCTCGGCGAGTAGTTTGTCGGCCCCCGGCAGCGAGCAGTTATTGAGGAATATTTCGAGCGGTATGCGGCCGCTTTCGAGCAGTTTCATCAATAGGTCGTCGGTCATTTGCCGGAATACGGGCGTATCGTTCGATTTTGCGGCCGTGAGGTTAAAATCTTCGATTTTCTGCGCCATTTCCGGCTCGTAGAATTTCGCCATCTCTCCGGCGGTTTTACCATTGGTGCCGATGTATCGACGGGTCGTGTAGTATTGCATGAGGACTTTAAGCAGTTTTTCGTCGCGTTCCTCGCAGAACATATTGTAATTCTCGAACAGCACGACGAAATTCATCATCGAGTTTTGTGCTTGCTGGGCGTAGAGACTCGACGGCGTATTGGCTCGCGGAACTTGCCCCTGTACCGCTCCGTTCAGTCCGCTGATTTGCTGCATGATGTTCATTTCCTGCGCGAACATTTCCCATGCTCCGATATTGGTGCCGTTCATGGATATTTGCTTCGGGAGTTTGTCGTAGGCCCCTTTTTTGATAAGAATGACGCCGTTCGTTTTGACGTATTCGCGTGCGAAATCCCGAATGTCCATATCGTCGGGTATGCACTCCTGCGGAACCATCAACAGCCCTTTTGCCGAGGCTCCGATGATGAAATCCAAAAGGGTCAATAGCCGGTTGATATAGCGCTGAATGTCTATTACGTCCGATAATACGGCTTTGAACCGTCCGTCGATTACGGGCATGGCCGCAAGCACGTAGGGGTGTTCTTCGTGTGCATAGGGACTTTCGGTCTCTTTGATGCAGTAGCCGTTCGGCGTAAGGTATTTCACCCGCCAATAATATTCGTACTGTTCACGGGCGTAGATGAGTTTCACTGTGTCTGGGGCGATCCCTGCGGCCATACCTTGCTCGATGCGCGAGGCGTTGATCGCTTCGACTTCTTGCATCGTGAGTTCGGTGTATATCTCCTCCGTTCCGTCGGCGTAGTCATGTATGTATAGTACCCAGCGGCCGAGGCGTTCCCACACCTCGATAACGCGGTATTTGCCGAGGTCGTTCGTGTATAGGAAATTCAGATTTTGAAGCCGTGAGGCGTGATTTTCATAGAGGTTTTCCAGCTTTGTATGGTCGTGGCAGATGCCATAAATTTCGCGTAATGCCTGCACGTCTTCACGGCATGTGGCGAAGTTGCGCACCAAATCGTCGAACGTGTAGTCGTGCAGCTCTCCGATGCGGCGGATGTCTGTCAGTCGCGGATCTTCGATGTCGGCATTGAAAAATAGCCGGTTGATGTTCACGAGGTCGATTTTTCCGTCCGTGCGGTTCTTGGTACTCCAATAGCCGTAGCGTACCTTCGCGCAGGCTATCCCCGTCAGACAGAGTTCCTCAACAACGTTGATGTCTATTTTTCGGATTCTGTTGAGCTGGTGGCACGCTTGCAGGGCGTTGGTCAGCATTTCTCCGAGCGGCTGGTCGTCGCGACTGCGGGCATATACGACCGTTTGCGTGGGCGACGAAAGGAGTTGTCCGTGAATATTACGGATATATTGCTGGATATAGTTGTGTTTGAGCGGCACTTTCCCGCTGCGGGAGATCAGCGCATCTTCGCGGATCGTCCGGTGCGGATGGTCGGGGTCGGGTACCGTGTCGCTCCATTGGTCGCCGTTCTTGTATCGCAGATTCCGGGAGTGCTCTTTGCGCAGGTAGTCCATTGCGTCCCAATCCCGCGCACAACGCCACAGGAGCGTTAGATTGTCGTCGGCGTAGCGCATCGTGCCTTGCTCCCATTCGCGGCGTGTTCGAGCGACGCTTTTATCCGTTTGGGCCAACAGTTTCAACCGCCGGGTATCAATATTCCGTAACATGGTCGTCCTCGTTTAATGCGTTCATCATCGTTTCGTTCAATTCTTCTTGTAATCGGTCATAAGCTGCGGTATTGGGACGCGTATCGGCAAGTATCGCCCGCAGCTTGTTCACCGCCGTTTGGTGTGCCTTGAAAATTGCGATACGTTGCAGATTCCGTTGTACGGCAGGATCGGTGCGGTCGAGTGCCGGCCCCATGCGTTTATATTTGGCTTCGATATTCGTCAGACGGTCGCGGAGGGTGTAATACCGTTCGGCTGGATTTTCGGGGCGTGCCGTTCCATAGAAGCGATTTATTACGGGCAGATTGCGGCTGCTGATTTCTTCTCCGGTGAATAGCGCCTGCGAGGTGTGCACCATGTCTTTGATGAACTTACCCATTCCGCCGCCGTAATAGGTCAATACGTGTTCGACGTGCGAGGGGTTGTACTCGAAGATACCCCGCAGCAGCGGGTCGATTTCTCCGTTCTTGCGTAGTCCGGCCGGTGTGTTCTCATCGCCGCCGCCTAACCTGTTGATCCCTCGACAGAGGTAATAAATCGCTTTGTTTACGTTTCTCAGTCCCATTTCCGAGAGCGGATAGTTTGCCGTCGTCGAGTAGCTGCGGCGTCCGACAGGATAACCGAACGCATCCTCTCCGGCATACCAGATGTCGTACCACGGCGTCAAAGCCGTAGGAATCAGTACACGTGTCGCATCTCCTTTGGATGAGGGCGAAGCTACGGGCGAGAAGTCCTCATAGAGCATCGTAAGCATCATGCGTGCGGCATCTTCGGAGCCGAGTTTTCCTCGGTAAAGGTCATGCAAGGCAGTTCCTATGCCGAAGAAAGCCCGGAATCCCTGTGGAAGCGGAATCTTCAAGTAACCGCGCTTTCCCATGCCGGGGATGATGAGGTGGTTATGTCTTTCGTATTCCGTAACGGCCAGATCGCGGCCGGCGCCCCCGCCTCCCGCGGGGGAGAAAACAAGCACA
>ERZ791618.1069-NODE-1069-length-10438-cov-2.163344_pt1 | contig 10438 bp, 10 predicted proteins | sample MGYA00510059_ERZ791618 | MGnify/ENA primary metagenome ERZ791618 (study PRJEB30046, sample SAMN00715159) | human gut metagenome | study: EMG produced TPA metagenomics assembly of the A metagenome-wide association study of gut microbiota in type 2...
TGCACATCCGGGCTCTACCGTAACATCCTTACCATGGGACCGGGACGCGCAGCCGAAGTTATTCGTGAAGGACTGTTTCGTGGTGCCGATAACGGCTACCTGTTAACTGACCGCGCTTTTGCAGGTGCAGATACCTTAGCGACTTCGTATGCCCTCGCTACTGCCATCAAGAAGATAGGCGAGTATGACATTATCATTGGTGGACGCCAAGCTATCGACGGTGACACGGCCCAGGTAGGCCCGCAGGTTGCCGAAAAGCTCGGTTTGACACAGATTACTTATGCCGAAGAAATCCTGAACGTTGAAAAAACGACAGGACGCGTTGTCGTTAAGCGTCATATTGACGGTGGTGTGGAAACTGTAGAAGGTCCTCTCCCCATCGTTATTACTGTAAACGGAAGTGCAGCTCCCTGCCGTCCGCGTAATGCCAAACTGGTACAGAAGTACAAACGTGCCCTCGGAGCACAGGAAAAAGCTGCCATCACCAAAGAAGGCGCAGCCCTGCCTTATGCCGACATCTACGAGAAATGTCCTTACCTGAACATCACCGAATGGAGTGTGGCAGACGTCAATGGCGACCTCGCACAGTGTGGCCTCAGCGGCTCACCGACTAAAGTGAAAGCCATTCAGAACATCTCTTTCCAAGCCAAGGAAAGCCGTACGCTGACCGGAAGCGACCAGGATGTAGAAGATCTTATTGTTGAACTGTTAGCTAACCACACCATCGGATAAAAGTTATGAATAACGTATTTGTATATTGTGAACTTGAAGGCACCGTAGTTGCCGAAGTAAGTCTCGAACTCCTTACCAAAGGACGCAAGTTAGCTAATCAACTGGGTTGCCAATTGGAGGCCGTAGTTGCTGGCACTAACCTTGCCGGTATCGAAAAACAAGTATTGCCTTTCGGCGTTGACCGTCTTCATATCTTCGACGCTCCGGGCTTGTTCCCCTATACTTCACTGCCACACTCTTCCGTATTAATCAATCTGTTTAAAGAAGAAAAACCGCAAATCTGTCTGATGGGTGCTACCGTTATTGGTCGCGACCTCGGCCCGCGCGTTTCTTCTGCATTGACCAGCGGACTGACTGCCGATTGTACCTCTCTGGAAATCGGTAACCATGAAGATAAGAAAGAAAGTAAAGTATACGAAAATCTGTTGTATCAGATTCGTCCGGCATTCGGTGGTAACATCGTTGCCACTATTGTCAACCCCGAACACCGCCCACAAATGGCAACTGTTCGTGAAGGCGTGATGAAGAAAGAAATCCTTGATGCCAACTATCAGGGTGAAGTTATCAACCACGATGTGGCCAAATATGTACCGACTACTGACTATGTAGTGAAAGTGATAGACCGCCATGTAGAGAAAGCTAAACACAACCTGAAAGGTGCTCCTATCGTTGTAGCCGGTGGCTACGGTATGGGAAGTCGTGAAAGTTTCGATATGTTGTTCGAACTTGCCAAGGAACTTCATGCTGAAGTAGGTGGTAGCCGTGCAGCTGTCGACGCAGGTTTCTGCGACCATGATCGCCAGATCGGTCAGACAGGCATTACGGTACGTCCGAAACTGTATATCGCTTGCGGTATCTCCGGACAAATCCAGCACATTGCCGGTATGCAGGAAAGCGGTATCATCATCTCTATCAATAATGATGAAAATGCTCCTATTAACACCATCGCTGATTATGTAATCAACGGTACGGTGGAAGAAGTGATTCCGAAAATGATTAAGTACTACAAACAGAACAGTAAGTAAGCTATGGCTAATTTTTATACCGAAGTTCCTGAATTGAAGTTCCAACTGAACAACCCAATGATGGAACGTATCTGTGAGCTGAAAGAGCGCGGATACGAAGATAAAGACAAATTTGACTATGCCCCGCAAGACTATGCGGACGCAATGGACTCTTATGATAAGGTTCTTGAAATCACCGGAGAAATCACCGGAGAGATTATCAACCCGAATGCCGAAGGTGTAGACGAAGAAGGTCCTCACTGTGCCAACGGTCGTGTGGAATATGCCAGCGGTACAAGACAGAACCTGGATGCAATGGTGAAAGCCGGACTGAATGGTATGACTATGCCACGCCGTTTCGGCGGTTTGAACTTCCCCATCACTCCGTACACCATGTGTGCCGAGATCGTAGCAGCAGCCGATGCCGGGTTCGGTAATATCTGGTCTCTGCAAGACTGTATCGAAACACTGTATGAGTTCGGTAACGAAGATCAGCACAGCCGTTTCATTCCACGTATCTGTGCCGGTGAAACCATGTCTATGGACTTGACAGAACCCGATGCCGGTTCCGACTTGCAGAGTGTGATGCTGAAGGCTACTTTCGACGAAAAAGAAAATTGCTGGCGTTTGAATGGTGTGAAGCGTTTCATCACGAATGGTGATGCAGACTTACACCTCGTACTGGCCCGTTCGGAAGAAGGAACCAGAGATGGTCGTGGATTGTCCATGTTTATCTATGATAAGCGCGAAGGTGGCGTAGATGTACGCCGTATCGAAAATAAATTAGGTATTCACGGTTCTCCAACTTGTGAACTTGTTTATAAGAATGCAAAGGCTGAACTTTGCGGTGATCGTAAACTCGGTTTGATCAAGTATGTAATGGCATTGATGAACGGTGCACGTTTGGGTATTGCCGCACAGTCGGTAGGTCTGTCACAAGCTGCCTACAACGAAGGTTTGGCATATGCAAAGGACCGTAAACAGTTCAGCAAAGCTATCATCGAATTCCCAGCAGTATATGACATGCTCGCCATCATGAAAGCAAAACTGGATGCCGGACGTGCATTGTTATACCAAACTTCTCGTTACGTAGACGTTTATAAAGCTTTGGATGATATTTCCCGCGAACGTAAGCTGACTCCGGAAGAACGCCAGGAACAGAAGAAGTATTCTAAGCTTGCTGATGCTTTCACTCCGCTGGCTAAAGGTATGAACTCAGAATATGCAAACCAGAATGCCTATGATTGTATCCAGATTCATGGTGGTTCCGGTTTCATGCTGGAATATGCTTGCCAACGTATTTATCGTGATGCACGTATCACCAGTATCTATGAAGGTACTACCCAATTACAGACCGTAGCTGCTATCCGTTATGTAACAAATGGTTCATATGCTGCTACTCTCCGTGATTATGAAACAATTCCTTGCAGTGAAGAAATGCAACCGCTGATGGATCGCCTGAAAGAAATGACAAATAAGTTTGAAGCTGCCACCAATGCAACGAAAGAAGCAGCAAATCAAGAGTTGCTGGACTTCGTAGCCCGTCGTCTTTACGAAATGGCTGCTGTATGCGTAATGTCTCATCTTCTCATCCAGGATGCAACCAAAGCACCTGAGTTGTTCGCAAAATCAGCTGTTGTTTATCTGAACTATGCTGAAGCTGAAGTAGAAAAGCACTTCAATTTCATCCGTAAATTCAAAGTTGAAGAACTGGATAACTATCGCAAGTAATTAACCGATTACTATATTTAAAGAAGGCTGCCTCAAAATCAATGAGCCAGCCTTCTTTTTCATAAATAAAGCTCCTTACCGGAACAGTCTCAACTGACTGCGTAACTCATGAAGTTCATTCTGCATCTCTTCCATACGCTGTAATAGGTGGTGGATGGCATCAATTCCTTCAATGTTGATGGATAAGTCATAATACATACGACTATAACGTTCCACCTCCGGCAGTTGGGTAAATGTCAGATAGCGTTCCCCACCTTCGGTCATTACTTTTATCAGCCACCTTCCTGTAACAAATCGATAAACGACGGTTCAATGTGGCATTTGCGACAATACTCGCTGACTATGATTAATTCATTCTGCATAGTGCTACCTCCTTTTAGTTCATACTTTGAAGTTTACGGAACAACTCTTTCTGTTCTTCCGTCAAGTTCGTCGGCAGTTTCACGGAATAAGTCACAATGAGGTCACCGAACTGTCCTTCTTTCTTATATACAGGAAATCCCTTACCTTTCAAACGAGCCTTCGTACCGTTCTGTGTTTCGGGTTTCACTTTCAGTTTCACCTTTCCATCCAAAGTGTCCACCAATTGGTCACCACCCAAGATAGCGGTATAAAGATCAACAGGCACATCCACATACAAGTCATCTCCTAAACGCTTGAATATCGGATCATCCGCAATCACAAATGTTATGTACAAGTCTCCGGCAGGTCCACCGTTCACGCCTTCGCCACCATAACCTTTCAATTTGATTACTTGCCCGTTTGCTACCCCCGCAGGAATAGTAATGCGCACATTCTTACCGTTTACAGTCAGCACTTGTTTATGAGTCTGGGCTGCATCACGAAGCGAGAGGTTTAAATCTGCATGGTAGTCCTGTCCGCGGAAGCCTGCATTAGTACCTCCACGCCCCCGGTTTCCGAACATAGATTCAAAGAAATCGGAGAAACCGCCACCATGGCCGGAAAATTCCTGCCCATCGGATGAATACCAGTAAGAACTACCATCCGTACCATATCCTGCACCCGAACCGCCGCCAAAGCCACTAAATCCACCGGCACCTGCCTCCTGACGGGCACGCTTTTGAGCTTCAAATTCATCGGCATGCTTCCAGTGCTCACCATACTCATCGTATTTTTTACGCTTTTCAGGATCACTCAGCACTTCATTTGCTTCATTAATTGCCTGAAATTTATCCTTGGCAGAAGAATCGTTCGGATTCAGATCAGGATGATATTTACGTGCCAATTTACGGAACGCTTTCTTTATATCATCCTGGCTTGCCGTCTTATCTACCCCAAGGACTTGATAATAATCTATATAAGCCATAGTCTATAAATTTTGTTATTCTTATATACCCTATCACAAATAACGCACCAAGTAGGTGTTTTGAATATTAAAATACATAAACGAAAACTAAAAAGGAGTATTAAAAAGCATAAACCATAGATAATCAACAAAATATCCATTTATAGAAAGCTTCATTAACGTCTTTTTAATTCTAAAACAATGTAAACGACTCGTAACATCAATTAATTATTCATGCTAAAACTTCCTAAAATAAACGGAAAACACTTTATTTGTATATAAAATAATGCATTTACAGAAAGCATAATTCCCCCAACCTTAATATATTGACTTATTATGAAAAGTAACCATTGGCTACTTACGGTAGCACTCACTTTCATCGTCCTGCAAACCAAAGCAGATGCATGGATACGCATAAACCAACTTGGCTACTTGCCGCAATCTGTAAAAGTAGCAGTATTCATGAGTGAAGAACCCACTGACATACAAGAGTATGCACTTGTAGATGCCTTCACCGGACAAACAGTTAGAACCTTCAATTCTATCAAATCAACCGGAAAGATGGGCTTAATGAAGAGTACTTACCGTTTGAATTTTAGCGATTTCAATCAACCGGGAACCTATTACCTGAAAGCAGGTAAAGCTGTATCTCCCCATTTTCCCATCAATAACCATGTATATAATGGAACTGCAGATTTCTTATTGAACTATATGCGTCAGCAGCGCTGCGGTTATAATCCTTTCCTGAAAGACAGCTGTCATGTGCACGATGGCTACATCTTGTATCATCCCACTAAACGGGACAACACATTGATGTCCGTGGTGGCTGGCACGATGCAACGGATTATCTGCAATATACCACAACTTCCGCCAATGCTATTTATCAGATGATGTTCGCCTATCAGGAAAATCCGGAATCTTTCGGTGACTTCTATGATGCTGCCGGACTTCCCGGTGCTAACGGTATCCCTGACATTGTAGATGAAATTAAATGGGGACTGGACTGGTTAAATCGCATGAATCCCGCTCCCGGCGAACTGTACAACCAGATTGCTGACGACCGTGACCACGCCGGTATGCGTCTGCCCAACGAAGATAAAGTGGACTATAGCTACGGTCCAGGTAACGGACGTCCTGTTTATTTCTGTAGCGGTGAACCTCAGGTACGTGGCCAGTTTATGAACGCAACTACAGGTGTAGCCAGCACGGCAGGCAAATATGCTTCCTGCTTCGCCCTTGGTGCACGCCTCCTAAAGAATTTCTATCCGGAATTTGCAGCCGAAATAGAGGCAAAGGCTGATGCAGCCTATCAGGAAGGAGTAAAGAAACCAGGGGCTTGTCAAACGGCATCCGTCTTGTCTCCGTATATCTATGAAGAAGATAACTGGGTAGACGATATGGAGTTGGGAGCCATGGAACTGTTTAAGAGTACCGGAGACCTGACATATCTGCAGCAAGCCGTTGAGTATGGACGACGTGAACCTGTTACCCCATGGATGGGTGCTGACAGTGCACGCCACTACCAATGGTATCCGTTCATGAATATGGGACATTACCACTTAGCAAAAGTAAACAATGACCGCCTCAGCAAAGAATTCATCCGAAACATACATACCGGTATTGTACGTACTTACGAAAAAGCAGTCGAAAGCCCATTCATGCATGGCATTCCCTACACTTGGTGTTCTAACAACTTAACAACTGCCATGTTGACACAGTGCCGTCTGTATCGTGAAGCAACAGGTGATGAAACATACAAAGAAATGGAAGCCGCCATGCTCGACTGGCTGTTCGGTTGTAACCCATGGGGAACCAGTATGATCGTAGAACTTCCCCTATATGGAGATTATCCTTCACAACCCCACTCTTCATTACTAAATGCAGGAGTAGGCAACACTACAGGCGGATTGGTAGACGGACCAGTTTACCGCACTATTTTTGAAAGTCTGCGTGGAGTAAATATGACGGGGATTCCCGGTACTCCAGGACAAGATTATGAACGCTTTCAACCAGATCTGATGGTATATCACGATGCTATTCATGACTATTCGACCAATGAGCCGACTATGGATGGAACTGCCTGTCTCACTTATTACCTCTCCGCCATGCAAAAAGAGGGCATGAAACAAGCTAACATTCAAAGCAATAAGAATGTATATGTAAATGGTGGCATTATTCGCACTGATCCATCAAAAAAACAAATTACACTTGTCTTTACTGCAGCTGATAAAGCAGACGGTGCCGATGCTATCATCAGCACACTGAAAAAGTATGGCATCAAAGGTGGATTTTTCTTCACCGGTGAATTCTACGAACTCTACCCTGAAGTAGTCAAACGTCTGCGTACCGAAGGACATCTGGTAGGTAGCCACAGTTATGGACACTTACTGTATATGCCGTGGGAAAATCGCGATTCACTATTAGTAACCCGTGAGCAGTTTGAACAGGATATGTTAAAAAGCTACGCAGGTATGCGCGAGGCAGGTATCGAATACAAAGATGCTCCGGTATATATCCCGCCTTATGAATACTATAATAAAGAAATAGCTGCATGGGCAAAAAATATGGGTATCCAACTTATCAACTATACGCCCGGTACAATGAGTAATGCAGATTACACTACCCCGGATATGGGACAGAAATATCGCAGCAGTAAGTTCATCTATGATAAAATCATGGAAGTAGAGAAAAAAGAAGGTTTAAACGGACATTTGATGTTGATACACTTCGGTACGGACGATCGCCGTACGGATAAATTCTATAATGGTTATCTGGATAAAATGATTAAAACATTGAAACGGAAGGGCTATACTTTTGTACCCGTACTCGAAGCAATAGGAATGTAGTCCATACGATTATCATAAAAAGGTTAGTTAAAGGTTATCATGCAAAGGTATTTAAGGTAATATTCAATCGGTTTGTTTTCAGTAGGCTTTTTCCCACCCCCAAGGGAAAAAGTTTCAAGCCAAAGCTCCATGCCTGAGAAGGTCCGGAGCTTTTTTCTGCCACTTTTATAATATAATAAAGAAGATTTTGATGCAGATAAGTGCATCAGCCTACGCAGATAAGTGCATCGCCCTACACAGATAAGTCTTCAACCTGATGCAAATAAGTGTGTGGGGTGATGCAGATAAGTGCACAATAAGGAAAATTAGAAACTATCTTTTACTGCTTGTAACAAGGTCTGTATATCTTCCTCTGTTGTATCAAAAGAAGTCACAAAACGAATTTCATTTTCAGCTTCGTTCCAGAAATAGAAGAAGTAAGACTTCATCAGCTTATCAATAACCGAACGAGGCATAGTCAGGAATAACTGGTTACTCTCCATCTTCTGTGTGAAATGTACACCCGGCAATACCTTCAAACCATCATACAGTTTTTGTGCCATTGCATTGGCATGCATAGCATTCTTTTTCCACAAATCATCTGTAAGGTAAGCTGTGAACTGACAAGAAAGATAACGTAATTTAGAAGCTAACTGGGCCGATTGCTTCCGCACATAAAGTGCCTCTTTTTTGAGCTCCGGATTAAAAATGACTACGCTTTCCCCAAGCATCAAACCATTCTTTGTTCCACCAAAACTAAGTATATCAATACCACAATCAACCGTAAGTTCCTTGAAACTAAGATTCAAAGCTACACAAGCATTCGCCAGGCGTGCACCATCCATGTGTACATACATACCATGTTTATGCGCTAAAGCTGTTAATGCCTTCAATTCCTCCGGAGTATAAACAGTACCCAATTCCGAACATTGGGAAATATAAATAGCACCCGGCTGGGAATGATGTTGTTCGCCAAAATTCTTTAGATAAGGCTGTACCAACTCCGGGGTCAGTTTACCATCCGGTGTTACAATCGGACGGATTTGGCAACCTGTCATACGTGCAGGAGCACCACATTCATCCACATAAATATGCGCTGTCTCCGCACAAAGAATCAAATTATAAGGACGCGTAGTCAACTGTAAAGCTACTGCATTACTACCTGTTCCATTAAAAACAAAAAGCGGTTCACAATCAGCTGTAAATGTCTCCTTGATTTTGCGGATGGCTTCCTCCGTCCAAGGATCGTCACCGTAGCCTACTGCATGATTTTGGTTTGCCCGGTTTAGTGCTTCCATCACCAATGGATGTACACCGGAATTGTTGTCTGAAGCAAAACTTCTCATAGTCATATTCATTTTATCGATAAATTATCTTAGCACCTGAATTATCATTTACTACTAAGAGCATGCAAAGGAACGAAATATATTCGTTAGCAGAAAAAAAGAAGCGTGGATTTTAAAAATCCACGCTTTCGTTTAGGTTTTCAATCGGTTTTTTCATTCTTTAGCCGATATAAACATTCACGCCCAAAAAAATGTAGAGCTCTTCGTTCTCTTGGTGCAATACAATCTTGTCTTCACAAGCTAACCATCCCAAGGCGGCTCCCAGTTCTTTGTCCTTCAGCCCGGACTTTCTCTTCAAAGTCCCATAGTCCCATTTGGCGTAATTGCTAAGCAACCTCCAAATCTTGCCTGCGTTCAGGCCGATGTCGCTTTTGTTCATCTCTTCTCGTCATTAAAAAGGTTAAATAATTGATTGGTTTTTGTTTAGGTTATCCTAATTTATCACCCTAAAGGTATCACTTTTTATTTATAAAACATAAAAAACGAACAAAAGATATCTTTTTTAATCAAAATTGTAACAGTTTCGTAATAATATACAGGTAATATGAGTAGAAAAAGACTAGAAAAGAGAAAAAAAGACCACAGTACCTTCATAGAGATACTGTGGTCATTTATTATAATTATGAGTTCAGGGAAAAACGGGTATTACATCATGCCACCCATGCCGCCCATACCGGGAGCACCCATTGGCATTTCAGGTTTGTCTTCCTTTTTTTCAACGATTACACATTCAGTAGTCAGGAACATACCTGCAATAGAAGCAGCATTTTCCAAAGCTACACGAGCAACCTTTGCAGGATCAACTACACCGGCAGCATGCAATTTTCATATATATCAGTACGAGCATTGTAACCGTAGTCACCTTTACCTTCACGTACTTTCTGTACAACTACAGCACCTTCTTTACCTGCATTGGCAACGATCTGGCGCAACGGTTCTTCAATAGCACGCTTGATAATGTCAACACCGGTAGTTTCATCGATGTTATCACCTTTGAAGCCTTCCAATGCATCGAGTGCACGGATGTAAGCTACGCCACCACCCGGTACGATACCTTCTTCTATAGCAGCACGTGTTGCACGCAAAGCATCGTCTACACGGTCTTTCTTCTCCTTCATTTCAACTTCAGAAGCAGCACCTACGTAAAGAACTGCAACACCACCAGACAATTTAGCCAGACGTTCCTGCAATTTTTCTTTGTCATAATCAGATTTAGTAGCAGCAATCTGAGCTTTAATCTGTTCGCAACGTTCCTTGATTTTTTGTTTGTCACCGGCACCGTTTACGATGGTAGTGTTATCTTTAGAAACTGTGATCTTATCAGCAGTACCTAGCATTTCGATGGTAGCCTGTTCCAGTTTCAGACCCTTTTCCTCACTGATCACTACACCACCAGTCAATACGGCGATATCTTCCAGCATTTCTTTACGACGGTCACCGAAGCCCGGAGCTTTCACAGCACAAATCTTCAATTGAGAACGCAGACGGTTTACA
>ERZ791618.1073-NODE-1073-length-10394-cov-1.562240_pt1 | contig 10394 bp, 10 predicted proteins | sample MGYA00510059_ERZ791618 | MGnify/ENA primary metagenome ERZ791618 (study PRJEB30046, sample SAMN00715159) | human gut metagenome | study: EMG produced TPA metagenomics assembly of the A metagenome-wide association study of gut microbiota in type 2...
GCAGCGAAGCAGCGTGTCGCCGTCGGGCCGGACGGCATATGCCCGATCGACGACCAGTTTCAGCGGAAAGGAAAGCCGTATGCGCTCGGCCGAGAGGTGCATCTGCGTTTTTCGCTGGATGTAGTCGAATCCCTCGCTTTTGACGAAATCCTGCACGAAAGGCATGTAGAGCAACAGCAGGATGAGGAGAACGATCGCCACGAGGACCGAGACGACTTTCAGCGTATATTTCAGAATCTTTCCAATCATGATCGACGGCTCGCTGGCAGACACCGGACTGCTGAAGGCCCTGCCAATTTTCAGGCCAAAGTAACTCTTTTTCATCGATTTTTACAATCCGTCTTGCACGGAGTGCGCAAACGGCTGCCGCCGTATGCGCCGCGCTTAAAAAAATTGCGGACGAATTCGAACCGTAAATCGAGCCTGTCTGTGAAAAAATCGCTACTTTTGCAAAAAATCGAACGTTTTATGCCGATAAAGAGCGAGGTGGCGCAGTTGCTGCTGCATTGTCCCGACAAGCCGGGAATTCTGGCCGAGGTGACCGACTTCATCACGGTCAACAAAGGCAACATCGTCTATCTGGACCAATATGTCGACCATGCGGAAAACGTGTTTTTCATGCGGATCGCCTGGGAGCTGGACGGTTTTTTGATTCCCAAGGAAAAGATCGAGGACTACTTCCAAACGCTTTACGGCCGCAAGTACCAAATGATTTTCCGGCTCTACTTTTCGGACGTCAAACCGCGCATGGCGGTCTTCGTTTCGCGCATGTCGCACTGCCTGTACGATATGCTGGCCCGGTATACCGCCGGAGAATGGAACGTGGAGATTCCCCTGATCGTCAGCAACCACCCCGATCTGGAACATGTGGCCCGCCGTTTCGATATTCCGTTTTACCTGTTCCCGATCACCAAGCAGAACAAGGAGCGGCAGGAAGCCGAAGAGATGCGTTTGCTGGCGGAGAACCGAATCAATTTCATCGTGCTGGCCCGCTACATGCAGATCGTTTCGGAGAAGATGATCGAGGCGTATCCCAACCGGATCATCAATATTCATCATTCGTTTCTGCCCGCATTCGTCGGCGCGCGCCCTTACCATGCGGCCTACGAGCGGGGCGTGAAAATCATCGGCGCTACGAGCCACTACGTGACCACCGAGCTGGACGCCGGACCGATCATCGAGCAGGAAATCGTCCGGATTACGCACAAGGACACGATCGAGGATCTGGTCAACAAGGGAAAGGATCTGGAAAAGATCGTGCTGTCGAGAGCCGTCCAAAAGCACATCGAGCGAAAGGTACTGGTGTACAAAAACAAGACGGTCATTTTCAACTGACGACCGTTACGGCTCGGGACGGCATAGCATGAAACCGTTCTGAAATCAGTCGGGATAGGCAGTGACTTCCGTAAAAAGAGTTATGACCGTCCCTTCTTTGCTCCATGCTCCCAGCGCGCGGTCTCGGCTCACCAGCGTATATTTCGACAAAGGCGCGACGGTAATCGGAAATTCGAGTCCCCGGAAGGCGGACTCGCCCTGTTTTCCGTCCAAAAAAGTCATCGTCACGGCAAAGTCTCCCGCTTTCACGTGCACGGGACATTCGCTCAGGTCGAGATCGACCCAGCCCGTATAGCCGTCGGGCAGATCGAAACGAATGTCCTTATCTCCCAGAATATCTTTCGGCAAGCCGTTTTCCGCAGAATAGAAAGTCAACCTGAAAGAGGCGCTTTCAAAACCGTTCTTTCTGACGAAAAAGGACAGCCTATTCACCGTGCAGTCGTACCGACTGCTGAGCAGCATGCCGCACTCTTCGCCGAGAGGCTCCGAGAGCTGAAACAGACGGTCGCGGCCGATAGCAGATCGGTCCCGATCTTGCTTCGTCCTATTTTCATGCGTCGGCTTCGGGAAGTACGGACTACGGTTTCGGGAATCGGGCTGTCGTTCCGCTTCAAAGCGAAGGAGAATTTCCGAGAAAAATCGATCTCCGATACGGGGATTTTCCGGGGAGCGTATCCGACGCAGGAGAACAGCAGCGTATCGGCATTGCCCGCCGCATCCGCTACAGGCAGCACGAAATTCCCCTCGGCATCCGACATCGTTCCGACATTTTTCCCTTCGATGCCGATACTGACGTAGGGCACGGCCGAACGATCCGCCGAATCGAGTACGCGACCGCGCAACAGGTCCTGCGAACGTGCGGAGGAAAGGCAACACGCCAGCACGGAAATACAAATGCAAATTCTCATACCGTATCGGGTTTACACCGAGAACGATACGGCATGAGAATTTATTGTGAATCAGAACGGATATTTACTTCGGTTGCGTTTCGCGGTCGAATACGTTGACTTGCAGTTTGGCGTAGGCGCGCGCCGTCTTTTCTCTCGCCTGTTCGACGCTCTCGGCGCGCGCGAGCAGAACGGCCATGCGCCGGTGGCCTTCGATCTCGGGCTTACCGAAAATCCGAATCTGCGTATCGGGTTCCGAAAGCACGTTCTCGAGGTTGGCGAATTCCATCCGGTTCGTGTCTCCCTCGACCACGACGGCCCGCGACGCCGAAGGGCCGTGAAAGGCGATGTTGGGAATCGGCAGTCCCAGTACGGCGCGTACGTGAAGCGCGAACTCCGACAAATCCTGCGAGATCATCGTCACCATGCCCGTGTCGTGCGGACGCGGAGAGACCTCGCTGAAAATAACCCGATTGCCCCGGACGAACAGTTCCACGCCGAACAGTCCCCAGCCACCGAGCGCCTCGGTAATCCGGCGGGCGATCTCCTCGGCCTGCGCACGAACGGCCGGATTCATCGGCTGCGGCTGCCACGACTCGCGGTAGTCTCCGTCCTGCTGATAATGGCCGATCGGCTCCAGGAACGAAGTCCCGCCGCAATGACGTACCGTGAGAAGCGTGATTTCATAGTCGAAATCGACGAACCCTTCGACGATCACGCGTCCGGCTCCCGCCCGACCTCCTTTCTGCGAATTCTCCCAGGCTCGGTCGATTTCTTCGGAAGAACGGACGACGCTTTGCCCGTGTCCCGATGAGCTCATTACCGGCTTCACGACGCAAGGCGGCCCGATTTGCCCGACGGCTTCGACGAACTCCTCGTAGTCGGAAGCGAAACGGTACGGCGAAGTCGGGATGCCGAGTTCCTCGGCAGCCAGACGGCGGATGCCTTCGCGATTCATCGTGAGGCGGGTGGCCCGGGCCGTCGGGATCACGTTGTAGCCTTCCTTTTCCAATTCCAGCAGCGTATCCGTAGCGATCGCCTCGATCTCGGGAATAATATAGTCGGGCTTTTCCTTCTCGATGACGGCGCGCAACTGCGCCCCGTCGAGCATCGAAAGCACGTAGAGCGATGAGCTACCTGCATGGCGGGAGCGTTCGCGTAACGGTCCAGCGCGACGACTTCGACGCCGTACCGCTGCAACTCGATGGCGACCTCCTTGCCCAGTTCGCCGGAGCCGCAAAGGACGGCTTTCTTTCCCAGTGGGGATAATGTTGTTCCTATTTTGACCATAGTGACGTATTGTTTAGGGCAGACAAAGTTAGCAATAAACGACATAATCCGTCTTTTTCGGCGGATAAATATCCCGGAGGCCGTTTCTATCCGGAAAAATAATCGGTATATTTGTACGCCATCAAAAAGCGAACGTCATGGAGGATACCCGTCAAAGCGCCTCGAACATGGAGGAGATCGATTTGCTCAAGCTTGCCAAGTCAGTTTGGCGCAAGCGTGCGTTCATTCTGAAGGTTGCGGCCGCCGGTGCCGTTGTCGGGCTCGTGGTCGCGTTCAGCATACCCCGGGAATACACTACGACGGTCAAGATGGCTCCCGAGGGCGTGAAGACCTCCGCTGCCGGCGGCATGGCCGATCTGGCCGCCATGGCCGGCATCAATCTGGGCGGCCAGAATCAGTCGGGAGACGGCATCAACCTGATGCTCTATCCCGATATCGTGAGCAGCACGCCCTTCATCGTTGAGATGAGCCAGATTCCGGTCCGGGGAAAAGAGATGCCCTCGGAGATTTCGCTGTACGACTATGTGGACCAAGAGCTGTCGGCGCCTTGGTGGAGTCATGTCATCGGGGCCCGATGCGTCTGATCGGCTGGATTTTCTCCTCCGGGTCTGAGGACGACGGTACGGCCGAGGCGCTGAATCCCTATGCGCTGTCCCGCGAGCAAAGCCTTGTCCTGAATGCGTTGCAGCATAGAATAGCCATCTCCGTAGACAAGAAAACCGGCGTCATCACCGCGACGGCCACGATGCAGGATCCGCTCGTAGCTGCTCAGACAGCCGACTCGATGGTCGGCAAGCTGGAAGCGTACATGTCCGAGTACCGCACCGAAAAGGCCAAACGCGATCTGGCCTTTACCCAAAACCTGTTCGACGAGGCGCGACAGCAGTACTACGATGCGCAGCAGCGCTACGCCCGGGCCGTGGACGCTAACCGCAACATTGCGCGCCAGTCGGCGCAAGTCGAATTGGACCGGTTGCAGAACGAGCAGCAGCTGACATTCGGCGTTTACAGCCAACTGGCGCAACAGCTCGAAAATGCGAAAATCAAAGTGCAGGAGCAAATGCCCTGCGTCACGATCATCGAGCCGGCATCGGTACCTGTCAACCGGTCCAATATGGGAAAACCGACCATACTCTTTATCTTCGTTTTCCTCGGCTTGATGGCGGGGATAGGCTACGGCGTCATCAAAGAATTGTTTTTCCAGCCCGCCGATTCCGAATAGAGCCGCGCCCGGCCGCACGCCAGCCGTCAGTTGAAAAGCAGCATAAAAGTCGTCTTGCCTGCCAGCGAATGCTTCAGCATGATGCTGCCGTTGTGCATACGCATGATTTGCCTCGATACGCTCAGGCCGATGCCCGAGCCGTTCGGCTTGGTCGTAAAGAAAGGAACGAAAATATTGGCCGCCACATCGGCCGGTATGCCGCAGCCGTTGTCGGTCACGTCGACGGCCACCTGCTCGGCCTCGGTACAATAGGCGGTAACGACGATCTCCCCGTCCGGTTTTCCGGCCACGGCATGAGCGGCGTTTTTCAGCAGATTCAGCACCACCTGTCCGATCAGGTCCTCGTCGGCATAGACCAGCAGATCGCTCGGAGTAATGCGAAGCCGGACGGAAGTATTTTCCTTTTGCGTGTACGGTTCGGCCAGTTTCGCCATGCGCTCGAGAAACGGTTTTACATAGAACGACGTGGGCCGGGGAGTCGGAATGCGGGTTACCTTGCGATAGGCTTCCACGAAGCGGATCAGGCTCCTGCCGGTCGAATTGATCGCTTCCAGTCCCTCGCGAACCTCTCCCTCCACTTTGTTTTCCATTCCCAGCAGCGTATCGCTGAGCGACGTGATCGGAGTGATCGAATTCATGATCTCGTGCGTCAGCACGCGGATCAGGCGAATCCACGACTCGGTCTCCCGCTCGTCGAGCTCGTTGTTGATGTCGTTGACCGCCAGAATGCGCAGCCTCTTCCCCCGGATCGTGATTTCCGACGCGTTGACCGCCAGATAGACCGTACCGCGCTCGTTCGAGTAGGAAGCCTGTTTTCTCTCCCCTCCCCGGATCGCGAAGAAAAGTTCCTGCAGCGAGCGATCTATCGTGGCCAGCTGATTGATATGGGTAAACCGGGGAAGTCCGATCAGCCGCCGGGCTTCGTTGTTGATCTGGTACACGTTTCCGGTCTCGTTGAGAACAATCACGCCCGTATGAACGCTATTGAGAATCAGTTCGTAGTACCTTTCCTTGTCGATAACTTCGTTCTTAGCCTTGACCAACAGATCCTTGATGCGGTTCAACGTCAGATTCAGCAGGTTGTCGCTGACCGGAGCGTCGTACTCGGTGAACTTGAACGAATAGTCTCCGTTTTCTATCGAGTTGAACATGAAAGTCATCTTGCGGATATTCTGGAAATGCAGCCTGAACAAGGCCGAAAACAGAAATATAAGCGCCGGAACGGCCAACAGCAGCAGCATCCATTGGCGATAGACGACCGACAGCGTCGTGCCGACTATCGCGGCAGTCAGTAAAAGCAGCAGTCTGGCCAACCGGTATGTCGATCCCTTGAACATAACAAATGCTACAACCCGTATTTCTTGATCTTGTTATAAAGCGTCTGCCGTGTAATTCCCAACTGGGCGGCCACTGCGGACATATTGCTTTCGTGGAGCCGGATGGCTTGGCGAATCATGTTTCGCTCCATTTCCTCCAACGTGGAAACGCCGCCGGCATTCGGCTCTTCCTGCTGAGGCGTCATCAGCAGGCTCTCCTGACCGATGGTCATCGAGTCGCAGATGATGACGGCTTTCTCGACGGTATGCTGCAATTCCCGGATATTGCCGTACCAGTCGTATTCTTGCAGTTTCCGGCAGGCTTCCTCATCGATCCTTATTCCTTGCTTGCCGTATTTGGCCGCATATTTTTCCAGAAACAGGCGGGCGAGCGGAACGATGTCCTCGCGCCTCTGCCGCAGAGGCGGAATCTCGATATGAATCGTGTTGATACGGTAAAGCAAATCCCGGCGGAATCGCTCCTGAGCGACCATCGCCTGCAAATTCTGGTTCGTGGCGCAGATCAGTCGCACATCGGTCTCGACGGACCGGTTGCTGCCCACTCTCACGATCGTACGGCTCTGAATGGCCGATAGCAATTTGGCTTGCAAATGATAAGACAGGTTGCCTATCTCGTCGAGGAAAAGCGTCCCGCCCTGAGCGATCTCGAACTTTCCGATCCGGTCGGTATGAGCGTCCGTAAAAGCGCCCTTGCAGTGTCCGAACAGCTCGCTTTCGAACAGCGACTCGGGCAACGCTCCCATATCGACGGCCACCATCAGCTCGTCCCTGCGCAGCGAGCGACGGTGTATTTCCCGGGCCATCACTTCTTTTCCGGTCCCGTTCTCGCCGGTAATCAACACATTGGCATCGGTCTCCGCTACTTTCTCGACCAGTCTGAGAATACGGCGCATTGCTTCCGACTCGCCCCAGAACATCGCCTCGGAAGACGAAAGCCCTTGACTGACTTCCGTCAGATACTTGACTTTCCGTTTCGACCGGCCCAGATTGTAGACCGACAGCAAAGTGGAAATCAGCTTGTCGTTGTTCCACGGCTTGACGATAAAATCGGCGGCCCCGTCCTTGATGGCATTGACGGCCAGATCGATGTCGGCATAGGCGGTAAACAGCACGACCGGAAGCGACGGATTGGTCTTTTTGATCCGGGACAGCCAGAACAGACCTTCGTTTCCGTTGTTGATTCCTGCCGAGAAATTCATGTCGAGCAGCACCAGATCGATCCTCTCTTCGCGCAGAATCGTCGGAATCCGGTTCGGAGAGGAAATCATGACCGTTCGGGCGAAATATTTTTCCAGCAATAGCTCGAGAGCTTTCAGAATGCTTTTATTGTCGTCGACTACCAGAATGGTTCCCTGTCTGCCCATATGCGTTCCGTTTTCAACTCTTATAAAGGTAAGCATTATTACCGGAATACGGCTTCCCCTGTCAAAAAACAGGACACGCCTGTCTAAAAAATTGACAACAAAGAATTTGCAAAATCAGTATACAACCCTAATAAACAACAAGATACACACATAGGCACGATATTGGCGCCGATATCGAATCATAAATTAAAAAAACAAATATCGGTATGAGAAAAACCGTCCTCGTCATCGTATGGTCTGTTTTACCTATCGGCGGACTACAGGCTCAATCCGCAGAGAAAGTCTGGACGCTGGAAGAATGTATGCGCTACGCGATCGAAAATAGTCACGAAGTCAAAAAGCAGCAATATACTAACGCCAACTACCGCCAAGACTACATCTCGGCCGTAGCCCAAATGATGCCGTCGGTCAGCGGCAGCGTAGACGTTTCGTCGAATTTCGGCCGTTCGTTGGACCCTGCGACCAATACCTATGCCTCGAACGTCAATTTCAACAACTCGTACGGAGTCGGCGCTTCGATCGGAGTATTCGGCGGATTCACCGCGATCAACAATCTTCGATTGACCAAGGTCGCCCGCCGGCAGGGTGAGGACGAACTGCAAAAAGCCGCCGACGACATATCGCTCAGCGTAATGGAAAACTATTTTTGGGTGGTCTACTACGAAGGCGTCGTCCGCATGTCCGAGGAGCAATTGGAGGAAAGTCGCCTGAAACTGCGCCAGACCGTGGAACAGGAGGCTTTGGGACTGAAGAGTCGGGCGGACGTGGTGCAGGTGGAGGCCGAAGTGGCGACCAACGACGCCGCACTGACCGGCAGCCGGAACAATCTGACCAATTACCTGACTCTGTTGAAAACGAAAATGAACTACCCTTTGAACGACACGCTTCGGATCGACACGCAGGTCGATCTGCTTGCTCAAGAAATGTCCGAAACGGCGGAAAGTATCTATTTCGACGCCCGGAGGCAAAATCCCACGGCCAAGATCGCCGACTTCAACCTCCGGCAAAGCCGATTGAGATATTCGATCGCCAAAGGCAATTACTATCCTTCCTTATCCATATCGGGCGGCTACCAGACCAACTATTTCATCGCGGACATGGATCATACCGATCAGTCGCCCTCGTTCAAAAATCAGTTCCGCGATAACCGGGGGGAATATATCCAGGCCTCGCTCAGCATTCCGATTTTCAACTCGCTTTCGCGCCGCACGAACGTCAACCGCTCACGCAACAACATGCTGATTCAGGAGCAGAACAGAAACCAGACCCTGCAACAGTTGCAAAGCGACATCCGCAAGGCCGTCAACGACTGCCAAGGCTATGCCAAACAGTACGAGCAGATGAAAAAACGCGTCGAGGCGAACCAACTGGCATACGACGTCATGCGTCGCAAGTACGAAGAAGGGCTGGTCAGTCCGCTCGATTTGCAGACGAGCGCCAACCTGCTGCTGTCGGCCAAGGCCGACCAACTGAAAACGAAACTCGACTACATCATCCAGTGCCGTCTGGTAAAATATTACAAGGGAATTCCCCTGATCGAGCAATTGCAATAGCAAACCGAACCTAATATAACGAAATAAAACGCATATCATGGACATCGCTATCGAAAAGAAAAAAGGATTCAAAAAGAAGCATATTCCGTACGTATTGGGAGCCCTGTTGCTGGCATTCGTCGTCTGGCTGATTGCCAGCGACCACTCGTCCACGCTGAAGGTGGACAGTCGCTCGATCACGATCGGGAAGGCCGAGAAAGGCCCGTTCAAAGACTATATTCGCATCAACGCGCAAGTACAGCCGATGACGACCATTCACCTCAGCACGACCGAAGGCGGAGTCGTCGAGATGCGCAACGTAGAGGAAGGAGCCGTCGTCCGGAAGGGAGACGTGATCGTCACACTGAGCAACCTTTCGCTCCGCGTGTCCATTCTCCGCTCGGAGGCCGAGCTGGCCGAAAAGGAAAATATTCTGCGCGACACCAAACTGAAACTCGAGCAGGACAAGCTCGACCTGCAACAGCAGCGGCTGGATGCAGAGGTGAAATTCAGACAGGACAAGCGTAAGTTCGAGCAATACGAAAAACTTTTCGAGGAACGACTGATCTCCAAAGAGGAATACCTACAAGCCAAAGAGGCTTACTCGCTCGCCGAACTGAGGCTCGAGGTCCTTATCAACAGACAGAGGCAGGATTCGCTTCAGAGAGAAGTGCAGATCGAGCAGCTGGAAAACAGTCTCGACAACATGCGCGAGAATATGGTGCTCGTGCGCCAGCAACTGGAAAATCTGAGCGTCAAGTCTCCGATCGACGGCCAGGTAGGCCGGCTCGACGCAGAGCTCGGACAGTGGATCTCGGCCGGCACGAAGATAGCCCAAATCAACGACCTGACCGATTTCAAGCTGCAGGCTCAGGTTGACGAGCACTACATCGACAAGGTACAGACGGGACTCAGCGCAAGCTACGAGGAAACCGGCGGCACGAAATATTCCCTGCTCGTCAAGAAAGTCTATCCCGAAGTGCAGAACGGCCAGTTCAAAACCGACCTCCATTTCGTGGGCGATCGGCCCGAAAACATCCGCACGGGCAAAAGCTACTATATCAATATCGAGCTGGGCGAGCCGACCGAAGCGGTGATGATTCCGCGCGGGACGTTCTACCAGAAAACGGGAGGCAACTGGATCTACGTGCTCTCGCCGGAAGGCGACCGGGCTTTCAAGCGGCCGATCAGGATCGGTCGCCAGAACCCGCAGTCCTACGAGGTAATCGAAGGACTCGATCCGGGCGAGAAAGTCATCGTTTCGAGCTACGAAACCTACGGGGATAACGACATTCTCGTACTGAAATAGGAAAGGAACGAGCGTCCCGCGCAGCATCCGAAATCTCCATGCGTATTCGAAATATGAAAATTCATTCCGACATACAGGCTCCCGTTGCAGCGGCAGGTTCTACGGCTTCCGGACCGCC
>ERZ791618.1075-NODE-1075-length-10382-cov-2.324489_pt1 | contig 10382 bp, 8 predicted proteins | sample MGYA00510059_ERZ791618 | MGnify/ENA primary metagenome ERZ791618 (study PRJEB30046, sample SAMN00715159) | human gut metagenome | study: EMG produced TPA metagenomics assembly of the A metagenome-wide association study of gut microbiota in type 2...
CCGCCCCGGCGATGTTGCCGACCCGTGGTACACGGGCGATTTTGAGGCAACCTGGCAGGATGTGCTGTCGGGATGCCAGGGACTACTGAGAGAATTATTGCAGGAGCGAGGTGAACAGAATGGATAACGAGCTTCAAACGAACTATACAACAGAGCAGACCTATCATTCAATCCGCCATTCCATTGTGTCTGCACAGCGCAGTTTGTGCACAGCAGTAAACTCCGCAATGGTGACGGCCTATTGGGAAATCGGTGAGCAGATTTACAAAGCCTGTGGAGAAAATGACCGCGCAGGATATGGCAAAAAGCTGCTGCAGTACCTGTCCGCACATCTGACAGCGGAATTCGGGAAAGGATTTGACGAGTCAAATTTGCGAAAAATGCGCCAGTTCTACTGCGCATATCCAATTCGAGACACACTGTGTCCTGAATTGAGCTGGTCGCACTACCGACTACTGATGCGCGTTCCCAATGAGAAAGAGAGAGACTTCTATGCGGAAGAATGTGCGAAGTCCGCATGGAGCGTCCGGCAGCTTGAACGGCAGATTCACACGATGTACTATCAGCGAATCTTGGCAAGCCAGGATAAACCGCTTGTTGCTGCGGAGATACAAACGACGGAGCCAAAACCGGAATATGAAAAAATCATCAAAGACCCCTATGTAATGGAGTTCCTGCAAATCCAACCGGATACGCATGTGTATGAGGGAGAATTGGAGCAGGCATTGATTGACCACCTGCAACACTTCCTGCTGGAGCTGGGACGAGGCTTCTCCTTTGTAGCTCGACAGAAGAAGTTTACGCTGGATGGCCAAAGCTTTTTCATCGACCTTGTGTTTTACAATTACATCCTAAAATGTTTCGTGTTGATTGACCTTAAGATGGGACAGCTTACGCATCAGGATCTCGGTCAGATGCAGATGTACGTCAACTACTATACTCGTGAGTTGATGAACGAAGGAGATACACCGCCGATTGGCATTGTCCTCTGCGCCGATAAAAGTGATGCTGTTGTAAAGTACACTTTGCCGGAGGATAATCACCAGATTTTCGCATCCAAGTATTTTACCTATCTGCCGACAGAGGAAGAACTGAAGCGAGAACTGCGGCTGGATGAGTTCCAAAAGCTGGACGAGTAATATCTGCGTTGAATTCGACCGGGGGTTCGAATAGCGTCAGTAGTACCTCAAAAAAATTGCGAGTATTTTTTGCCGGAAATTTGCAAGCCGTTGCGGTACAAGGATTCCAAGGCAAAATATCCGAATTGAAGCCGCCTGACAAATGAATACCACCCGTGTTTCGAACTTTTTTATCGAAATACGGGTGGTTTCTTATGCGGAAAACCTTGATTTATTAGGGTTTTCCGTTTTTCTATATTTCCACGCGGTTTTTGTGAAATGATAAAATTGCAAAGAACTTTTTTCTATTCAGAGCCGCTATTTGAACACAACTTTTCGATATAATTGCCATCGTATGCAGCCTCAAACCCTTGTGGTGTCTTATATTTTAGGGTTTGATGTGGCCGGACTTCATTGTAAAAGCGAATATACTCATCCACACTTTTACGGAAGTGCTTTTCAGATGTATATTCCCTCCGATAGGCTTCTTCCTTCTTAAATGTTGCGAAAAACGCTTCTGCAACAGCATTGTCATGAGGGCGGACGGTTGCGGAAAAGGATTGTTTAACCCCAAACTGTTGCAGCAGTTTAGAAAGTGCATCAGAAATGTACTGTCCACCTCTGTCACTATGAAAAGTCAGATTTTTAGGATTTCCGCGTTTGGCATAAGCGTCCCGAAAAGTTGTTGTCACAAGCTGTGTACTGGCGGTGCGGGATATACGATACCCAACCACTCTACGAGAAAACAGGTCAATGATTGCGCAAAGGTACATCCAAGAATCTTTAATTCTGAAATAAGTAATATCGCTTACCCAGATTTGATTTGGATGATCAGCATTGAATTCACGGTTTAGCAGGTTTTGTTTTTTGCGCTGCTGTTGAGTTTTGTATAGCTTTTTTGCATCTGTGCGGATGCTGTATAAGCCGAGTTCGTGCATAATGGACAAGACTCGTTTTGCACTGATGCGCAGACCATTTTCAGCCAAAACAGCACGGATTTTATCAGCGCCATACCGCTGTTCGCTATCATCGAAGATCTGTTTTACTTTCAACATGAGCTGAGTTTTTTCCTCTTCATACTTGCTGCGGTCTACCCGGCGGAAAATGTGGTTATAAAATGTGCCACGGGATACATCCAGCGCTTCGCATAGTTCATGGACGCTGTATAGATCTGCCATTTCATTATGCAAGTGTTCTAAAGTTGCCAGCTTATCCTACAAAGGGATACGGGCAATATAACCTGATAAGCGGATGACTTCTAGCTCATGTTCTACTTTTCGAAGTCGCCTTGAAATAGCATCAAATTCTGCTGGAGTATAGGTGCGGGTATCTGTTTGAATGGAGCAATACTGCTTTCTCCAATGGTAAAGGGTACTCTGAGATATGTTCAATTCTTTGCAGAGTTCCTTAATGGATTCGCCTTTTTCATAGCGCCGGATTGCTTTGACTTTGAACTCAGTTGGGTATTTTATTGGCATAGCCTCATCTCCTTTTTGAAGGAAAAAATATTATCTATGCAGTAGAGGAACCTGAAACCTCCCAGCACCCAGATGCCCAAAGGATGATAGTAAACACATTTAAAGAGATGACGGAAAAAAACAGGTGTCAGATAATTATCACAACTCACGTTCCGGGATTAGCAGCTCTGCTTCCAATTCAGAGCCTGCGCTATATTACAAATAGCGAAGGCTCTCCCGAGGTCGCAGTCGGAACAGAAGACGCTGGAATTCTGGCACGAGTTGCTGACACATTAGGGGTACTTCCAGATTTAACTCCGCCATTGGCCCCGCAGTATCATGATGTAAAACTTGTTATCTGCGTAGAGGGACCAAATGATGTAGCGTTTCTCACAGCAATTAGTCGAATTGCACATCAAGCGGACCCAAGTATTGTTGATTTGAATAGCTCACCTTACATTGTGATTATTCCTTTAGGGGGCAACACTCTAAAAGAGTGGGTAAATCACAATTATCTTCAAAAGCTTAACACGCCTGAGTATCACATATATGATAGTGATAATACACATGTACACGCCGGAATTTGCGACCAAATTAATCGCCGCAGCGATGGTTCTTCTGCAAGAGAAACAACAAAACGCGAAATGGAAAATTACATACATAGCGATGTTGTAAGGGATCTCTTTGGTGTCCAGATTGAGATAAGTGACACAATGGACGTGCCACGTGAAATCTCCGCACTATTGCAGGCGAGAAATCCAACGGCATATAGTCCCGAAACAGTAAAAAGGAAATTGAACAAGTTAGGAGTTCCCCGAATGACAATGGAATTGCTTCACAGCCGTGATCCTGCTGATGAGGTTATAGGATGGCTGAGAGATATTTCAAAATTTATACAGGCGTAGTTTTCAGCACCAGCAATTCTCTACATCAAAAAGGGAAATATCCGAATTGAAGCCACCTGACAACTAAGGTTGCTGAAAAAGGTGTAACCCATGAAACCCTTGCTGCGGCAAGGGTTTCAGCCGTTTCAGAGGACAAAATCGAGCACCAGACGAGATGGAGATGCAAAAGGCCATTTTCGTGATGTGGGGTGATTCGAACCTCTGAGCAAAGAGAAAACAGCGAGAGAAGCCCCCGCTGGTAGTTCAAATCGAACGGCCAAGGGGGGCTTCTCTCTTTGTATTGCGCGGCTGTTTCAGTTGGTGGTATTGCTTGCTTTGTCCTTGGTTCCTTGGTGGTCTTGGTAATAGCTTTCTGCCATGGTTTTGGATATACTTGCGTTGCAAAACGAGGAAAGGAGCGCAGACCATGGCAGACAAGAAAAATCTATGCGCCCAAATCGACATCGCCCTGCACAACCGGGTAACAGAAGAAAAAGACCGCCTGGAGATGACCACCAGCCAGTACATCGCATCACTGCTCACTGAATACTACAAGATGAAAGATGAGAATGCTGGCCACCTTGGCTGGAGATCTCACGATCTCCGACACCACGGCAAAGAAGCTGCTGGCGGATCTGCCCGCAGACCTTTCCCCGGAGCGCCGGGCGGTCGTCCAAAATGCACTGATGCTTTATGGAAAGGTATCGTATTTTTGGGGCGGGTGCGCTTTGTTCCTTGACAATCTGCGTAGAAATACGCAATAAAACAAGGCAGATTTCATAAGAAATCTGAACTCTATGCTTGATTTGGCAGGGGGAGTACCTGCCTGACCCGGTGTGACGGGTAACAAAAACTCTGAGACTCCGGCACGCATATCACAGTGTCATGTGATGTGTGCGAAGCCCGGTAAAGAGCGGTAGTGCGGTCTGAGATGGCTGCACCCGCAGGAGGCTATAAATCGGTCATGTCCAGTATGTCTTGTTGCAACCGACAAAAGTCCTGAGAGTAAGGCTCGTAAAGAAGAGGATGATAATACAGCCATCAGCCCCGGAATGGGGTGCTGCCGCTGTTCGATGCTTCCACCCGCAGAGAACAGTAGAAAACCATTGAGGTCGAATGTCTTTGGCAGAAGTTCACACCAGCCAAAGATGGCAGTCGGGCCAGAGGGATGGACTAAAACCAACATGTAAAGCTAAAGCATAGGGAACAAAGGAACCGTGGACGGGCACATGGAAATGTAAAAGGGATGACACTCTCGCCCGCGCAGGTAGGAAATGACCTGCTTATCCACGGGGCAGGAGCCCGTAGTAGTGATGAAGCCCCTGTAATGGGGGTGGAGCGAAGGGGCATAGTCAATGCAGATTGTATGTGAACAGAAAGTCGAGGAAGCCGTAGGCATACCTGACTAAAACCAGAAACACCAAGTCCGGAGGGAGGCGGTGCGTATGGCACAACAATTCGACAGTCCAAAAACCGAAACACAATTACGCGAACTCCAAGACAAGCTGTATCAGCACAGCAAAGAGGTCTACGACGCAGGCGGGAGGCCAGCGTTCAAGGGACTTCTGGAAATCATGTCAGCAGAAGCAACCATTATCACAGCAATTCACAACATCAAAAGCAATCACGGCAGTGAGACTCCCGGAGTAGATTTCAAAACCATGCGAAAGGACTATCTGGAGAGACCCTATCAGTGGGTAATTCAGGATATTCAAAACGCATTTAAGCACTTTGAAGTTCAGAAGATACGCCGGAAATATATCGACAAACCAGGAAAAGCCGAGAAACGTCCGCTGGGCATACCTACTATTCGAGACCGCATCGTACAGGAGTGTATGAAAATTGTGCTGGAACCGATTTTGGAAGCACAATTCTTTGAGCATTCTTACGGGTTTCGGCCCATGCGCGATACCGCGATGGCGCTGGCGCGCATCAATCAGGTAGCGCACACATCTGCTAAATACTGGATTGTTGAGGGAGACATAAGCAAATGCTTTGATAACATTGACCACGGAATTCTTCTAAACCGCCTGTACCACATCGGTATCAGAGATAGGCGTGTGTTGCAAATCATCAAGGCTATGCTGAGAGCCGGGATCATGGATGAATGCACCGTAAACGAGTACGGAACCCCACAGGGCGGAATTATCAGTCCGCTGCTGGCCAATGCCTATCTGGACATAATGGATGAGTGGGTCACAAAGCAGTGGGAACATAAGAAAACTCGACGAACTTACCGGACTGCGGGAACCAAGCGAAGGTCACTTTATCAAACCTCTCTGAATCCGGGATGGCTCATACGGTACGCAGACGATTTTGTCATCATCACAGACACCCGCGCCCATGCCGAACAATGGAAATCCAGATTGCAAACATTTCTGCAAGACAAACTCAAGCTGACATTATCCACAGAAAAAACGCTGATAACAGATGTGCGGAGAAAACACATCCACTTTCTCGGCTATGAACTCAAAATGATACCGGGAAACAGCAGAACAGGCTATATTACAAAGACAATACCAGACAAAGAACGGTTACAGCGGAAAGTTGACAGTATCGCAGAGGATATCAAGAAAATTCCCAGAAATTTTAGCAAGGAACAATTCATCGGGGAAATCAATCGCATCAACAGCCAAGTTCGAGGGATTATCCAATACTACCAGTGCTGTACATGGGTCAGCGTCGCCTTGCGGCGACACTCCCACCGATTGCAAATAATTTCCAAGGCGCGCATAAAGCAATACGGTGGCAGATGGATACCAGCAAATCAAACGCAAAACCTATCCCATATTCATCAAAAGCACCAGCAGAAAATCCCCTCGATAAAATATCGCGATATCTATGTTGGCTTTACCGCCCTCTCCTTTTGCCAGTGGGAAATGACGCCCGTGAAAACACAGGCAGAAACGCCATATTCGGAAGATGGCAGACAGCGTTATTTCAAACGCACAAAAAAAACGCATGAATACGCGGCTGGATGAGATGTACTCAGAGAGTACATCCCGCGCTGTCTGTTACAGCAAATGGGGGCAACTCAACAATTTCGAGTTCATTATGAACAGGGCCTATGCGCTTAACCGTGACAGGCTTAAATGCCGGGTCTGCGGTGGTTGGTTAATATCAACTGCGCCTTGCGCTCACAGAGTCAACCCCTATCTCCCGCTGAATCAAGTGAACCGTGTCAACAATCTGGTCTCTATGCACAGAAAATGCCTTGAAGCTGTGAACGACCCTAATCAGGATATCGGTGAGTTCGACAGCGAAGCGCAAAAGAAAATCAAAGGTTTTAGGAATAAACTGGTTACTTCACATACACGCAACAAATAATCTGCACTGATGGTGCGCCGTGTGCGGTGAAAGTCGCAAGCACGGTGTGAAGCGGGGGAAAATCCACCCTGACTGTCCCGGTAACACCGGGATAAAAGCGGTGGATTACCTATCGCTATGAAGTCCCTGGTGATCGGCTGGGATTCCCGCTGGGGCGAGCTGCGGCAGGTCACAGCCGCAGGCAGCTCCACCACCGGCACCTATCGGCCCTACGGGTTAGATTGCAGTGGCTGTGCGACACGTTCCTAACTGAAAAGGTTAGGCGTGAAACAAAAAATAAGGATTGAAAGGAGCCAGATAAAGTTTCATAGAACTGATATTCCAAGAAGTGGAATGACGGGGTAACGCCCTGAAACGCTCCCCTAAGCTCGCGGTATGCAGAGAGGTGCGCAAACGCCAAATCGTGTAAAGCCCGCTAAAGACGGCTGAGAGCTACCCTAACGCTGGGAGTTTCCCAGAGCGAGGAAAGTGCGCCAGAGGTGGCGTGTGTAGGTTATAGGCCGGGGGTCTATAAAGCGTCCATGGTGAGAATGCAGGTTCGTGACCTGCCGACGAATGTCCGAGTGTACGGGTCTAAATGCAGACATGGTAGAAATGCCATGACCGCCAAGTGCGGGGTACGTGGGGTGGAGTAAGGTTAGTCTGGGATAAAACACCCTGCCGTGTTACAGGCACGGCCAAGCGTACAGGCTTAAAGGACGCACCTAAAGACGCCATGAAAAAGATAGGAATATCGGAACGTGGAAAGGTTAGAACATGGAGCATTTGCGTGCAATGAAGTGTTGGCGAGGGAAAGCCGCAAGGTATAACCCGCCTTTATCTAACCGAGAGCGATGTCATAGTACCGATGAAACCGTGATAATAAGCGGTGGAGGGATAGGCATTAGTCGTAGATTGAAAGAACAAATCAGAATGAAAAATGCAAAGGTTCGAGTATGACTAAGAAAGGCCACTTCTCGGGAAAGAGGAGGATGCCGACTTTGCCAACCGCAACGAAAGAACAGAAAGTGCAGAAAATCCGAAACGCTGAGTATTATGATTTTCAGGGTGTCAGGACACTTTATACACACAGAGCAAAGAAAACAAAGTGTTCAGAAAATTGATGACAATTATTCTCTCAGAAGAAAATATCATGCTGGCCTATCGCAATATCAAGAAAAATACAGGAAGTCATACACCCGGCGTGGATGGAAAAACAATCAAAGACCTGTCCAAGTGGCAGGAAGATAGCCTGATAACCTATATACGCACCAGATTAAAACACTATATTCCCCAACCGGTAAGACGTGTGGAAATTCCAAAAGCCAACGGTAAAACAAGACCGCTGGGTATTCCGACCATCATGGACAGATTGATACAGCAATGCGTCCTCCAAGTAATGGAGCCAATTTGTGAGGCGAAATTCCATGAACGGAATAACGGTTTTCGCCCATGTAGAAGTGCAGAACACGCCATCGCACAAGTTTACAAATTCGTACAGCGCAGTGGACTGCACTTTGTGGTGGACATTGATATTAAAGGGTTCTTTGATAATGTCCAGCATGGGAAACTGCTGAAACAGCTTTGGCAGATGGGTATTCGGGATAAAACCTTGCTCTCCATCTTGTCAGCTATGCTAAAGGCTGAAGTCGCAGAAATCGGCTTCCCAGAACGGGGAACGCCGCAAGGCGGCATCATCTCGCCGTTGCTGGCAAATGTGGTACTGAATGAATTGGATTGGTGGATTTCCAGTCAGTGGGAAACTATACCCACACACCATCAATATGCGGTTACCATTGCGCCAAACGGAACAGCGAGTAGAGGAAAGACTTATCGCGCATTGCAAAGCACGCAGTTAAAAGAATGTTGGATTGTCCGATATGCGGATGACTTCAAAATTCTTTGCCGCAAGCGCAGTGATGCGGTAAAGCTATTTGCCGCCACACAACAATGGCTGAAAGCGCGTCTCGGATTGGACATTAGTCCTGAAAAGTCGGGGATAGTGAACTTGAAAAAGCATTACACTGAATTTCTGGGCATCAAAATCAGAGTGCGTCAAAAAGGGAAAAAAGCCAACGGGTCACCAGGGTACACAGTTTACTCTGGGATGACAGATAAGGCATATCAGGCAATGAAATCAAAGGTTCAGCAGCATACCAGAGCAATGGCACACCCGGCAGATACAAATGATGGGAGCCGTGCCGTAGATGCCTATAACGCCTATGTGCTGGGCATCCACAATTACTATCGTATCGCAACAAATATAACTCTGGATATGCGTAAAATAGCCTTTCTGGTCAAACACGAACTAAATGCACGCCTGCGAAGATATACGCAAAAAATCGGGGGATAAACTCCCCAGTTATATTGCTGAACGGTATGGAAACAGCAAAATGCTTCGGTATGTATATGGACGGGCATTGATACCGATAGGGTATCTTAAACACAAAGCCCCCATGTTCAAGCCGAAGAAAGTCAATCGTTACACCCCAGAAGGGCGAGCCGAAATCCATAAAAGCCTCTCATGCGTCAACATTTCAATCCTAAGAGAAATGATGAGAAACCCCATCATGGATAGGAGTGTTGAGTACAATGACAATCGCCTATCGCTCTACTGCGGGCAAATGGGACGCTGCTATGTGACTAAACAGCCGCTGGAATTGGGGCATATGCACTGTCATCACCGCATACCAAGGCACTTCGGCGGAGATGACAAATACGGAAATCTGGTGTTAGTAACAGATGAAGTCCACCGCTTGCTTCATGCAACACAGCCAGATACGATTGCACATTATATGCTGAAACTGAAACCTGACAGCAAACAACTGAGAACACTAAATAGACTTCGCAGATGGCTGCAACTGCCCGAATTTCAATCCTATACATCTTATTAAAAAGAGCGGTTGTAATTTTCATTGGTGATTTTCATTTCAACTTACGATGGAACGCCGTGTGAGCTGAAAGGTTCACGCACGGTGTGGAGCGGGGGAAAACCTGGAGATAGTATCAAAGGGTTACCTATTGCTATTTGTCGATTGGGTATTTTACAATGTCACGGATGGAGAGTACGTCATAGGCCACGGCGGCGGTGTCCACATGCAGCACACCTACTGTACCCCCATCTCGTGGAATGAGGCCCAACCCGGCGATCTGGTGTTCTATCCCGATGATGAGCATGTGGGAATCGTAGGTGGCAGAGATGAAAGCGGAAACATGCTCATCATCCACTGTGCGTTCAGCCAAAATAATGTGGTGATCACCGGCCTGGAGGGCTTTACCTCCATTGGACATCCCTTGTATTACGGGGAATAAAATAAATCTCGCGGTGAGACACAATTTCTGTCGGAATCAGGTCTCGCCGTGAGATTTTTTAATCTTCAAACAGTTTGGAGACTGGAATTTCCGGCACTTCCGCAACCTTAAGCATGATTTCCATGGACACACCGAAAGCCCGGGTTTGGCTTTCAATCTTTGCAACAAATGACTATGATTAATTTGCTGGCCGATATTCAGGCGAAAATGGCAGAAGGTTAATCAACGGGGTACGAGCGGTGGCCAAAGAAATACAACCGCAAAGAAACTGCCCGGACAGTTTGTCTTTTGAAAAAAGAAATCGG
>ERZ791618.1079-NODE-1079-length-10339-cov-2.478802_pt1 | contig 10339 bp, 8 predicted proteins | sample MGYA00510059_ERZ791618 | MGnify/ENA primary metagenome ERZ791618 (study PRJEB30046, sample SAMN00715159) | human gut metagenome | study: EMG produced TPA metagenomics assembly of the A metagenome-wide association study of gut microbiota in type 2...
GGTTCATAAGGATAACCGAAAGGAGCAGCCGGGATTGGAAACCATAGCCGGGGCTGTGAATATGAGCCCGTTTCATTTTCAACGGATATTTAAGGAGTGGGCAGGGATTACACCGAAACACTTTCTTCAATATCTTAATGTTGAATATGCCAAACGTATTTTGCAACAGACACACGCATCGCTTTTCGACACGGCTCAGGAAGTGGGATTGTCCGGCACAGGACGACTGCACGACTTGTTTGTCACTATCGAGGGAATGACACCGGGGGAATACAAGAACGGAGGAGAGAATCTTTTTATCAATTACAGTTTTGCAGCAACACCTTTCGGTGACATATTGATTGCCTCAACTCCCAAAGGGATATGCAGCATGGAGTTTGCCGATGACCGAATGGAAACGTTCAGTTCCCTGCAACGAAAATTCCCACGAGCCCGGTTTCGGCAGACACTTGACAACATACAACAAAACGCCTTGTTTATTTTCACGCAGGACTGGAGCAGGCTCAGTGAAATAAAACTGCATCTGAAAGGAACTGATTTTCAAATGAAAGTATGGGAGTCATTGTTAAAAATTCCGATGGGCGGAATGACTACATACGGTGATATTGCGGCAAGCATCAACAATCCACGAGCCTGTCGTGCGGTTGGAACTGCGATTGGAGAAAATCCTGTGGCATTCCTCATACCATGTCATCGCGTTATCCGTGCAACGGGAGACATCGGGAACTATCATTGGGGAGAAATCCGCAAGACGGCCATTATTGGTTGGGAAGCGGCTAAACAAGAATCAAAGAAATGACTTTAAACAAGTAAACTGGCTACCAAGTATTATTGTTATGCGGTGCTTAGTTGCAAAAAAAATCATATTGCAATAAAATTGAGGAATACGGGATAAAGGTTGAGAAGACTTTTAAATGAAGCAAAAAAGTCTTCTCACAATTCGAGGTATTCCAATTTTTATTGCTATTTTTGTGAGAACAAAAGAGTTGTTTGACAAAAAAGGACAGCAAATCGCAGAAATTACGACTGCTTCCAAGTCATTACCTCATTTTTCTTTGCTTACGCATAAATAGCTTATTTAGAGTTAGCTACAATATAGCCGTAGGATTTTTACGCAAAACTTTTTTTTAAGTTTTCATATTTCCCAGCACCAATAAAAAACATATTCTTTGTTTTATAAATGAGCTTTACATCCTGTTTTGCAGCGTTATAAGATATATTTTTTATACTTTTGTACTTGGATTGGGATAACTCTTTCCAAGACATATTAGAAATAAAAAGAAGCGTTATGCTTATCTGTAGTTGAAAACATTGAAATTTTTCAAAAGTGCACAAGAGTAGCATAGTGGTTTTCACGCTATAGCGTGAGCGCTATTACTACATCTGTACACACGGTTTCATACGACCAATCAGCTACAACATGGCATTGCAATTCCACGCTTCGTGTGGTTCTATTGGACTTGAAGTGATAATAGTCATACAGGAGGAAACATGAAACTAAAATTAATTAAACATATTATACCTATCGCTATTATTATAACATTGATGGCTTCTTGTTCATCAAGTAAGATTGTACTATCAAACAATGCAAATATAGATAAGTACAAGTATGTTATTTTAGGAAATGAATCATCAGACGATAGAGAACTGGACGATATCGTAATGGCAGTTCAAAATCAAATCGCAGCAATAAATCTACAAGCTTTGTCAACCTCCAATATTTCAAAAGCATCAGAGTGTTCAGATGGCAGCCTTACACCTAAGATCCATGTTACTTCTGAAAAATGGGATGGAGGGCATACATATATAACAGTAACATTTTACGATTACAATAACAATCAACGTATAACAGCCGTGGAAAGTAATGGAATTGGAATGACTGTAAGCCATGATCAGGATATAGCACTGGGCGCAATAAGAAAAAAAATAAAAAAATTATCCAATAATCATTGAGTATTTTCCAACTGTAATTACCACAATAAAAATAAGATATGTACCCACACGATAATATTTTCAACATTTATTACAATATAGGTAAACGGACTCCATTCTTGGTTAAACGGTGCGAGTTGGGATTAGCTCGGTCATCAAGTGAGGAGAGGCGTATTGACCCCAATCTGGATAGAACCTTTTTAGTAGAAACGGTAAAGCCTCATGGTAAATATGGCAAAGCTTATGGTAAATGTTTTGTAAATGGTAAGCCTGATGATACTTATAGGCAAGAATGCTATCCAAATATCAAAGATGAAGAGATCCCTTGCGCTGGGTGTGGCGAATGGGTTTTAATTGATGTCCCTGGCATACCACTTAATGAAATATTCCCTATTCATAAAGCGGATGAAATACTCATGTTTGGGAAATATAAGGGTAAAACTTTTGGTGACATATATCAAATAGATTATCAATACCTTCATTGGTTAGAAACCACCGATAGACTTTTCAGAGTTGACTTTGAGGAACTTAAACAATTATATCCTAATATCGAAAAACCTTTAGATATATCTATTTCAGACAGAAAAATTGATTTTGGAAAATATAAAGGACAAAGGTTCAATGATATCAAAGATGATATTCCTTATCTTGAATGGCTTGTCTCGATAGGTAAAATATCTATTGAAGATTTTAAGTTGTTAACCACGATATAACCGATAAAATATAATAAGCATAAAAAACATTATAATCCCAATATATGTATAATTGTTATTTACATATATAATTATAAATATAATATCAATACTTACATTTATAATTAAATAAATGTATAATCATAATATGGGAGGAAGAGCTCAAACAATATCAGTCGTCAATAATAAAGATGGTGGTGGTAAAACCAAGATGGACTAGGATCTATCTGTAACATTAGCAGATAAAGGGAAAAAGTCTGCATGACTGATTCTGATAGCCAGTACAACCTTACAAACCGTTGCGAGAATAAGAAGTAGAAGAAGGCTTTAATTTTATTATCATAGATTGTGAACCCGGAATATTAGAAGCCAACTGCTCGAATAAGTAGTAAAAAAGCATCTGCAAGAAGAATATTGCAAGAAATGCACCGAAAGAAATAATTGTTCTTTCGATATTGATGAAGAATGCTCTTGCGTCTTTATGAAAAACCTTAAAATTGCAAATCTGGGTGCAGTATGGGCATTTTCGCACCAATGGACAAATGTAAAAGACAGATTGCCGGATAAGAACGAACAGATGCTTTGCAAAATGAAATCGAACGTAGCGGTAATTAGCGATTATATATTCGTCAATGAACTGGGAAAAGCACAGGTATCCACAGACCCATTATTTGAATTTGCGGATTAATTATAGGATTACGAGCTGGGGAGGTAGATAAAAAACGGAGTAGTCTAACAAACCAGCCTATATACAAAGAACTTACATGATTGCTAAATACAATATTTATTTACACACTATTCTTCCCCTCCTCTTATATAAAAGTAACCTCTACCCTCATCCTAACGGCATTACATTTATATTCACCTCATACGCTCGTATCTCATTCCTATTACTGATTAAACTATCCGATGCAGATGTCAGCCAAAGTCGGCTACAAAGGAACACAAGGAGAATCACCTAATTTATATATGAAACACAGGTATTTTTACGCATATTTTCCGATGCAAGAATCGCACGTTCAATCACATAATTCCAGTTAATCCCTATAATAAAAGAATAATACTCATATCGCATTAATATATATATCATTAATATTAAACATATTATAAAAATCGTATTATATACATTTATAATGTAATAATGATATATATATTTAATCATATTATATATATTATCATATATATAATATAATGGTTAATGATATATAATTAAATATTTATATATACATTATAATCAAATAGTATTATTATATTTGTAATCAAAATAATCTTAGCGCCTATGTCATCAAATGAAAATAAAAAAAGGGTCGTAAACATAAGTCGTAAACCCCAAAAAGAAGAAAATAATTCTGAACAGATAAGAAATACGCCCTCACCTACAGGTGGAATTGTGCTAGCATCAGCAAAAGATTTAGAAAAAGATCCATTGAAAGCGGAATTATCACAGAAAGGATATATCATTTTATCAGAAAATGAATATGGAGTAATAGCACGAAAATCGAAAGGCAAACCAACCTTTTTAGCTCGAACATCCAAGGGATACTTTGAGAATGGAAAGCCAAGTAGCCTCCTTTTACCTGAAAGTATCAATACAGCCATGAAAATACATGTTGCCAGTAAAGGTATAAACGCACAACAATATATAGTGCAACTTATTATGAAAGACTTGAAAGAGAACAACCTTTTATAACGTACATCATATATTATTCTTCAATAAAAAAACATAATAACATTATATGTGTATATAATCATATTATATATATAATTTAATAAATATATAATCACAATATGGGAAAGAAGGCTAAAATAATTGCAGTAGTCAACAATAAAGGTGGAGTCGGTAAAACAATGACAGCGCACAACTTATCAGCAGCATTGGCAGATAAAGGAAAAAATGTTTGTATGATAGACTCCGACAGCCAACATAACTTAACCAACCGCTGCGAGAATAAAAACAGAGTGGAAGAATTACAAAGGCGCCAATACAGAGGAGTTGCTCTTGAAGATTACTTATCAAATCCAGAGCTAACAATATGTCCATTAGAAGTGAAGAAAAACTTATATCTGATACCTTCTACAATCGAACTGGCTACATATTCTGCTTCGCTTTATCATTTAGGAGCTAACGAAAACCCTAGCGATAAACTGAAAAACTTTTGTAATGACCTACAAGAGGAAGTTGACTTTATCGTAATAGACAGCGAACCCGGAATGGGGCCATTGATGGTAAATGCCACTAAAGCGGCTGATTTAATAATCATACCGATCAACTGCCTGGATGCTTTAAATGGAGCCAGCGAAGGCGTTTTCGGCATTATGGATAATAACAATCTAAATACGAGTTATTACTTCCTGCAAACAATGTTGAGAACCGTTTAAAATCAAGTCGTGATATTCGGTGCCAATTATTAGAAGAAGCTCGCGAAAACACCTTTAGTACTTTTATAAAACGTAACGAATATTTAAACATCGCCGGTAACTATGGGCTAGATATATTCGAACACTCCCCCAAAAGCGGAGGAGCCAGCGATTATAAATATTTAGCATCTGAAGTTATGTCTATTTTGAAGAAGCAAAATAAAAAATAATACACCAGATTTAATTTCTATATTAAAGAGAATCAAAAAGAACATTTCCAATTTCCCCAAAAACACAGAAAAACCTAAACATAAGGAGGTTGTGTCAAAATTTTGACACAACCTCCTTATGTTTTAACACACAGCATTTCATCCCATTAGACTATACCATGCAGAAAAACTTATTACAGTCATTTTTAATACAATTAGAATACATTTTATCCTCTGATCATTTCACCAACTTCACCACTTTCGCCAAAGGAAGTTCCTAGCCATTTCTACTATCTCTCAATTAGGATAACTATATCTAGAACAAATCCCATAAACTAAATAATTTAAAAGAGTCTAAATACAGATTTTTACATTCAGCAATATAATAAACTTCATACACTCCTCTTTAAAATACATAGAGTACTTATTCTACGAAATATTCATGGGAACATTCAACCTAAAATATGAATATCAATGCTAATACATTTTACCATGCCCTTTGAATGGAATATTGTGGCATAAAAAAGCAACCATTCTATATCATGAGATATGAATACGTAAAATCTCATGCACAAAGTATATCTACGATGTAAAAGGAAATGGTTCAATAATACTCTAACCAGTTTCTAAATAATCCAACGCATTAAAAATCAAAGACAAACATTATATGACAGTATAGATTACCTAAAATCCGATACAACATTTCATCAGACTCACAAGTCTGATGCAGTATTCACACATGTATCAATAAACAGAGAAAGAAACAAAAGAAGGTATAATATCAGATATACAGATTTTTTATATCTTTGTAATATTGATAAATTAATAATAAATAAAATCGTTAAATGTTAGTACGTATTGAAAACATAATTTGGTTATGAGACTTTTTTTATCTTGGAAACATATAATCAGCCTCTGTTTTGTCCTACTACACTTAAGTTTATCCATTGCCCATGCAACCGTAGCCCCCAAACAACATCGACTACTTATTATTAACTCTTATAATGAAGGAGCCCCATGGAGTCAAACGCTTATAACCCCTATTATGCTCCAAACTTCTTCAATAGAAGATGTCTGTGCCGATTTAGTACATATAAATGGTACATTTATCCGAAATGACTCATTGTACAACCAAATGGAAGAAGGAATCTTCCAGCGTTATGAAAAGAATAAGCCGGATTATCTGGTGCTCATAGGCAGTATAGCTTTTACTTTAAGAGATCGCATCCAGAAAGAATGGGGAGATATTCCAATGATATTGATTGCCAATGAAGATACCTATGCCCCCGGGAATATTACTTCACAGGACGCTCTATAAATATGGCGGATAATAAAGTAGCACCTCTGAATGACATCAGAGAACAATATAACTTCACCTTTATTGAAACCCCGGATATGTATAAAGAAACCATCGACATGATGATACGGATGTTGCCTCAAATGAAGAGAATTATATTTGCGGCAGACGAGCTTTATCAGAATCAACGACTGGACCGGCTCATACACTCGTACATCGCATCAGAATATCCGAATATCGAATACGAACGCCTGGTAGGTAAAGAAGAAAACAGCAAGCAACTACAAGAATATTTATTGACAGATGATCCGACCACAAGCATCTTATTTTCTACCTGGTTCTATGAACGTAAAAACCTGTTTGGATCGCCTACACTCATCAGCGGTGATTTTCAGCTAGTGGCATCTTCACCTCAGCCGGTATTTGCGTTAAGAGGAGCGTACATCAATAAGGCAGGATTCATTGGCGGATACTTCTATGACCAAGCAGAACTAGAGAAATCATTAGCTGACATTATCGGGCAAATGCTCCAGGGAAAAAAGCTACGTGACATCCCATTCGTATATAGTAAAAAGTCATACCCGCTCGTCAACTATGCACAACTGAAATTGGATGGCCTTGATGCAGACCTTTGTCCGTCAAATACAATATTCCTGAATAAACCGCTCACATTCTGGCAAAAATATAGATGGTGGATTATCAGCGGAACAATCCTGCTGCTTTCACTTGTGGTCATCGCACTTATAATATACTTGTTTCAGCGAAAGAAAATAGCCTTGTTCAGTGCCCATAATACGCTTGTGTGCAATATGCCGATATCGTATACCCAGGCAAAAGTAGCTTTCGATGAAAAGGGAGAGGCAATAGATATAAAGTACCAAGCCGGCAATAGCTTGTTCAATAATTTGTTTACAGCAAATGAGGAGAATGATATGAATAAGAATTCGCTTTCACAGATTGACTGTCTTCCCCAATTTATAAAAATGGTATTCAAAGAAAAACAAGCGATTACCTTTACCCACTATTTTAAGCCGACTCACACCTTTTATGAATTCATTATCTGCCAGTCGTCCGAAAAGCATACCATAGATATCTTCGGAGTTGACATCACAGCACGCAATGAAGCGGAAAACGCATTGCGGGAAATCAATAAGAAACTGGAAATGACCTTGAGCGTGGCTCGAATCATTCCTTGGCGCTGGAACCTGAAAAGCGATATGATTACTTGCGAATCAGAACAAATACTGGCCCACATGAATTTCACTAAAGAAAAAGGGTCCACTCCCCAGGCGCACATTATAAAGGCCTCCGAATACTTTCAAAAAATGCACCCGGAAGATGTGGAACGTATGCAGCAGATACACAAGAATCTTGCATCCGGAAAATTACAACATGCCAAAGAAGAGTTTCGCATCATTACTGAAGTGGAAGGACGAAAATTTACAGATTGGCTTGAAACGAATGCGGTAGTAGATCAATACGATGAGCAGGGCAATCCGATATCATTGGTAGGTTCGCTACTATTAATTACAGAACGTAAGAGACAAGAGAAGGCACTGGTAACAGCTAGAGAAAAAGCTCTGGAGTCCGAGCGGCTAAAGTCTGCATTCCTGGCTAATATGAGCCACGAAATACGCACACCATTGAATGCCATCATAGGTTTCTCCAGCCTGCTGACCACCACTGAGGATAAACATGAACGGGAAGAGTTCATCAGTATCATAGAGAATAACAACCAACTTCTCCTACAACTTATCAGCGACATTCTGGATCTGTCGAAAATAGAGGCAAATACTCTTGATTTCAATTACCAGAACGTTGACTTGAACGGACTGGCAAGAGACGTAGAAAGAACAGTACGACGCAGACTACAACCGAATGTTGTCCTGAATTTTATTCCCGGAGTTACCGAGTGCCATGTACAAACCGAACGTAACCGACTTTCACAAGTACTTATCAACTTACTTGTCAATGCCAGCAAGTTTACCTCGACAGGCAGTATCACATTTGGTTATGAAATCCGTGGAGAAGAACTCTATTTTTATGTAAAAGATACAGGCCGGGGTATCTCACAGGAGGATCAGAATAAAATATTCGAGCGTTTCACCAAAGTGGATACTTTCACCCAAGGAACAGGACTGGGCCTTTCCATCTGCAAAAACATTATCGAAAAGATGAAAGGAAGAATCGGAGTTGAATCTGAGGGTAAAGACAAAGGAAGCACATTCTGGTTCACAATACCGTATAAGCCGGAAATTGCTACACAACAGAATAAGCGGCACGAAGCTGTTAATCCTACCACAAAAGTACCCCAGCAAAAGCCTGTCATCCTAATAGCAGAAGACAATGAAAACAACTACCTATTATTCGATTCTATTCTTAATAAAGAGTACAATCTGATACATGCCTGGAATGGTGAAGAAGCCATAGAATTATATCAAAATTTCAGCCGCATGTCATCATCATGGATATCAATATGCCCAAAATGGATGGCTACGAAGCAGCGAGAGAGATACGGAAATTCTCAAAAACGATACCCATCATCGCAGTTACGGCATATTCCTTCTCTTCTGACAAAGAAAAGGTTCTGGAAAACGGATTCAACGGCTATGTACCTAAACCGGTCGACGTGCACATCTTGAAAGAAAAACTCCATAGTACAATCAAACAAAACATTGCAGCAATATAAGAGAATGTGCCAAAACAGAATAAAAGAACGCAAATTACACGAATTACGCAAACAACAAGTCAGACAAGCAGGTTCATTGAAAGATGACAACTTGTTTGAGCTGGTCGCTTCCTATGTTCCTTATAAAAATGAATATCTGAATATTAGCAAGTTTAGCCGGTTTCTGCGTTTTTGGGGACACACTAGAAACTGATGGATTTAGGTGTTACCAACATAGTTATTAATCCCGCCGATGCTCCAATCACAAGTAAAAAATAAGACACATATATCCATTTCTACAACAACCATCTATCGGGATACTTCTGGTAACCTACGAATAGGATAAACAACAAAAGCTAGGAATAATGATGACCAATTAACTAATTCAGATATTAAGTTTAATAAAAGCCAAGCTCAGTCACATTCCCACCACAGCCATTAATAATTATATACAACAATATTAATCGTACCATAATAAATAGTAATCGAAGTAGACATTGAAAAACATTCAAAGAGGTTTAATTCAGAACATCGCAAATTGAATATATTAAAGGTGTGGTCTGAAATAAAAGATACGAATGCCGGATAAGAGGCAATGTTAGTGTAGAGTCTCTCGTTTTTTCTTTCCTATGAAGGGTTATAAGAAAAAGCTTCACGGCCAAATAAGAAAACTCTTCAAGCAACATACAACTAAAATCACATTTCACATAGTTCGTGGTAAAGATACATACAATTAGAATTCAGGTAAAACAAGCATATAAAATTAACACTCCATCTCCATAGATTCTATCCCGGGCACACGTATATCTTAGAAAATAGAGAACATGTCAGCGGGGAAGAATGCATAGCGACAGTGAATATTCTCCGGATTCGATATTATCTTTGTCATGTTAAGACAATCGATACGTTTTGCTCTATAAAGAAAAAAAGCGACACGAAAACGCTATTCTCCCCACAAATCGTGAAATACATATATTGCAAATACTAAGCATAAAGTTTATCATTACCCAATGAATGAACCGATTTTAATAAAATAAAATTCATTTGTCGAGTGTTTTTTAACCAATATTTTATAATTTTGCAGGTGTGTTTTTGAATCTTTTGCGAGAAATATGAAAATATCTTTAAACATTAGACGTATTTTTCTTTTACTGTCCTTTTCATCAGTAGTTCCGTAAGCAGG
>ERZ791618.1081-NODE-1081-length-10322-cov-1.622869_pt1 | contig 10322 bp, 15 predicted proteins | sample MGYA00510059_ERZ791618 | MGnify/ENA primary metagenome ERZ791618 (study PRJEB30046, sample SAMN00715159) | human gut metagenome | study: EMG produced TPA metagenomics assembly of the A metagenome-wide association study of gut microbiota in type 2...
GCCAGGCCGGGAGCGAAACAGACCGCCAGAGAAATCTCTCCCGCCTCTCCCTTTCTCCTTGACATACTCGATAGGAGGCATACTTTTATCTCCGAAGCGAACTTTATAAGCAGGCTCCAACATCCCGTCCTTCACTTTCCATACTTCGGGGGTAAAGGGGAAATGCGCATACCAATTCCCAGCAAAGGCATGCAACGTCTTGCTCCCATTGATCGTATGGCCGGACGTGAAATAAGCCGGTCCCAACAATGCGTCTTGCTCTCCTTTCCTGTCCGTGGCTTTCAGATAGAAGTTTTCCCTTTGCGGTGTCGCAAATCCCAAAGGATAATACCAAATCCAATTCTCCTTATCTAAAGGGGCGCAGTCCACAAAATAATCAGCTACATCTTGCGTGGATATATATTGATAGGTATCCAGATCATAACGCAATAAGGCCGTCCCACCAAAATCCACCAATGTCAAGATTCGCTCTTTCTCATCCACGAAAAAGTGAGTTAGATAAAGATACTCTTTCGGCCCTTGTCCCCGCAAGCCTACACGAGTAATAAAATTTCCTTGATCACTGAATACAAAAAGCGCATTTATCTCATCACTTCTATCGAATACAAAAATACGATCGTCCACCCAGCAAACCCGGTAGAGATCTTTTAACAGCACGCTATCCTTCGTCTCCAAAGGAATGAATCTGCATTCCAAATGTTCCTGCAAGCCAACCGTACAATCGTTTCCGAAATCCACCACGTCCCACTCTTCCGATCGATTCTCGCATGCGGTCAAAATGGAAGCCAGACTTATCATCACTAAATAATATAGTTTTCTCATGTTTTTCATATTAGATTCAGACCGCTAATATACGTAACTTTTTGAAATACGCCAACTGCACAAGTTTTCCTAAGCGCACAATCGGAATTCACGAGAAGTACTACTTCCTTGGCCTATGAAGTATATCTCCTAGAGCAGTTGAAGTATATATTCTACAAAGGAAGGAGTAGTACTGAGAAAAAGGCCTGTTGGGATATAACCCTAAAAACTTTCGATAATTAGAAGGGGATACAGTGTTTATTTCCCACATAGTTATTGTACATTTTTCCAAATGCATTTAAAACCTCATTATCTGTTTCCCAAAACACGTACGTGTTTTCACAAATTCTCGTACGTGTTTCCGGAAAAACACGTACATATTTTTCCGGAAACATCATCAACTTTTTATCAGTCTGATTATAAAGACATTATCAATACGTATATTTTAAATACTTACTGTATTTTTCACTATCAACAAAATACCTTATGGTTATGATTTTTGAAGCCCCAAGAAGGCTTTATTTACGAGCTTATCGACTTCCTTATACAGCCGTTGTATTTCCTTTGTATCCAATCCATTTTGCTCCCACTCCGTCTTATGAGCGTCGAATAAATCGAAAATCCGGTTCTCTACCGCACGAAGCTGTTGGATATAACCAGATTGGTCATCATTCCATAACAGTTGCCAATGCAAATACTTTTGGCCGTTACCACGATGTATGGAGTAGACATTCTTCTGTAATTGAACAGAATACCAATCTAATAGGGCTGTTTTATAGGATGCGTCGTAAGTAACTAAAGCGCTTTGCTCCTTTCCCATTTTCACCCAAAGAGGAATAGCGACAGAGGTAGGAGGATATCCCAAGGCAGTCCACATCGTTGTCAATTCCGGATTCATGCCGGATCTCACGCCTTGGATTACGATAGAGGCCGTACTTTCCAGACGAGGGATGAAATCCTGCTCCACAAACCAACCCGTACGATTGTTCGGACTTTGTCCCTTGTCCATCAAATCGATATCCAGCAAGCTATTATAAAAAGAGCGGGAAGCCTGTTGAAAGATACGCTGAGGAGTAAATCCTCCGTCCCGCATTTCCTTAAAGATCTTTTTCGCATTCTCATAACGTACATATCCTTTGCCTTCATCCGTACGCCCCTCGAAAGAGAAATTCGTATAAATCAAGTAACCTTCCGGCGCCAGATTCGGATCATTCGCGTCTTTCTTATAATATCGCTCATTATTCGTCTCATAATAAGCCGCGCCACCATAAGCATCGATCACTCCGAAATTAGCCTCCACACGCATCGGGCGAGGCAAGGTATCCAAGAAATGCTCGAAATCCTGCACCGTCTTACAGACTCTCAAGGCTTTTCGCATCAAGTTTCCCTCTTGATCCACTCCTTTATATCATCGTCTTTCAAGTTATAAGAAGCCGTATTCATGATAGAGAAGCCCGTCTCATTGCTTCCGGTCCACACGGCTCCCTCCGGATCATCGCTATTTACCAGCCCCAGAAAACGATAGCCACCTTCGTCAAAATAACCGATATGGTTATACGGAGCGCCGGTATCCCGGTGTTTCCACATCAACGGACACCCGTCGGGAGTAGCCTTTCCAGTGATTATAATGGAGGTACAAGCCTTGTCAACCACCGGAAAACAAAGACATAGAACGAATAAAAGAAGTAGTTTTTTCATATCATTTATTGATTTAATAAGATTTCTTATGAGGAGCGCCAAATTCCTTACAGCTGACCTCGTCTATATCTACCGTCCAAATCTTCACGTTACGGACCGCCGGATCGCTATAACGGAAAGTCTTATCGGAATATTGCTTCATGATAATATCCAAGGCTTCCACCTTCTTGTCGAAATCCTCTTCGTAAGCGACCTTTCCCCAAGCGATCACGCTCTTCGAACGCATACGGTAGCTAAAGCTACCTCCGGGTGCTGGAAAACCAAGGCATGGTCAATACTAAACGTAATACAGACTTTCGGATTACGTTCCAATATAGAGATGCTTCGTCCATCCTGCGCCGAGTGTAAATAAATCACGCCATCCTTATAACCGAAATTCATCGGTAATACATAAGGCGTTCCATCTGTATCCGCCATGCCCACAAAGCAACATCGCTCTGGCGGATAATCGATTCGATCTGTTCCTTGTCCGTGTGTATAAGTGTCTTCATATTCCTTTGTTTGATTCTTATCAAACACAAAATTATAAAAAAAATCCTCTTATATTTGTAACAGCTTCTCTACTTTCACCGTCTAAACTAAAAAATCAAATTAGAATGACAAAAAACACAATCTTCTCCTTTTTACAGGCTTGCGAAGCCACCGTGATCAAGACCGCCCAAAAATCATGGAAAGGAGCAACTATAGGAGCATTGGCTACTTTTACCTTATACCTCGTATTATCAGCCTATCTTATCTGAAAATCGGAATATCGCCTATAGCGGATCTTAGTATCGCATTGATAACCGTGGGCATTCTATCAAGCCTGCTCGCCTTACTAAGCACATGGGGCTTTAAGATCATAAGATTATTCAATCCTTGGTTTGTCGGAATCTGTTTATCTACTTATATATTAGTCGGATTTCTTCCTTATCCGGATACTAGCCGGATGTTTATCGGATTCGAACTGCTTTGTGGTGCTTTAATAGGATACTCTGTTTACATCGGTATCAAGAAAAAGTATCAATCACATTGATATTGATCGTATTAGGGCTAAACACATGCGTTGTTTACTTCTTGGCTAATGAAGGATTTGATCATACGACCCCGGTCTCGGAAAATTATTGGAACCAAAAAGCCCCTACATTTAACGCTCCTGATCCTACCATCGAAGGAACCTATACAGTAAAAACATTGCTATATGGAAATGGGGATGATAAAAACAGGGATGAATACGCAAACTCATGCGATATAAAAACCTCCTCTGTAGATGCCACTCCCTTTTTCGACCAGACTTCCGGATTCGATAATTGGATAAGAGAAATCTTTTGGGGATTCGACGCCTCCAATTACCCGATCAACGGACGAGTATGGTATCCTGAGGGCCAAGGCCCTTTCCCGCTGGTTATATTCGTACACGGTAACCATCTTATGCAAGAATATTCAGACCCCGGCTACGAATATATCGCTACCTTATTAGCAAGCAAAGGGTACATCGCCGCCTCGATAGACGAGAATTTCCTAAACAGCAATTGGAGTGGGGATTATAGCCATAATGAGATATTCACGAGAGCTTGGCTAATCCTAAAGCATCTGGAATGCTGGAGAGAATGGAACCAACAAGAAGACACCCCCTTTTACCAAACGGTTGATATGGATAATATAGCGCTTGTCGGACATTCCAGAGGAGGGCAAGCCGCTCCTCTAGCGACCGTGATCAACAAGCAAAAAAGATATTACAAGGATGCCAATCAGGATTTCAACTTCAATTTCTCCATCAAAGGAATCGTAGAGATCGCTCCAACCGCATTTTATAGCATGCACAAAGATAAGCCTTTGGAGCTGGAGAATATCGATTATCTACTTTTACAGGGAGGGTATGATCAAGATGTGTTTTCCATGGCAGGAAGCCGAAAATATAACAACCTTCACTTCACGGATACGAATTTCCATTTCAAGTCCGTATTATATATCTATGCGGCCAATCATGGACAATTCAACACCGTATGGGGGCGGAAAGATATGCCCTTCCCTTATTCGGCACTCCTCAATCTGACCCCTTTAATGGACGGTGAGGGTCAACGCAAGATCGCCCAAACCTATATATCCGCATTTCTCGACGCCTCATTAAAAGGCAAGAAAGAAAATCTATCGATCTTAAAAGATTACCGCCTAGCGAAAGCTATCATTCCCAAAGGATATTATTTCAACCAATACGAAGACTCCGGTTTTAAATATATAGCCGATTACGAAGAAGATCTGGATGTAACTACAGCTACATTGAAAGACTGTAGCATTCATGGGCAAAACTTAAAAACGTGGAAAGAAGAAGCCTTAATACTGAAAGACGATGAGAGCACATCCCAATTAACCTCCGCTGTTTATCTGGGATGGGAGAAAAAGGATACGAATTCCCTCCAACAGGCCGAATATACGCTTCAAATAGATTCAGCGGCCTTAGCCTCTTTGGATATCAACACGGTAAAGAATCTGTTCTTCTTTATCGGGAATAACTCGGATACAATCGATGCGGTAGATTTCACGTTTGAATTAACGTTTGGCGAAACAAGCGTAAAAAAAGATTTCTCTTCATTCTATGTGCTTCCTCCGTTATTAAAACCAGAGCTAACGAAATGTAGTACTTTACTCTCGCTGGGAAAAGAGAAGGTTTCTGAGAAAGTACTACAGTATGTAGAGATTCCGTTATCCTCCTTCAATCAAGGAGATAGCCTATCCATCGACCAACTGAAGGAAATCCGTTTTATCTTCAATAAAAAGGATAAAGGGGAAATCATTTTAGATAGAATCGGAATAAATTGATCCTTATTCGAAAAAAGTCCCTTATTTCTGCAACCCTTACAGATACTCGCTCGTCTATTAAGAAAAGAACCTAAAAAATTAAAGACGATGAAGACGAGAGTATCACTTTTTATATTCTGCATACAGATGATCGCGGTTTGCGGATTCGCCGCCGACCGACGTATCGATGGAAATGGAAATCCGGAAACCCGGGAGATAAAGATTAGCGATTACGACGAGATTACGTTCGTCGGCTCCGCTGATTTCGAGTATGAACAGTCGGATAAAGCGCCTTATCTATCCGTAACGATCGATGAGAACTTATTTGATTACCTCGTGACCGAAGTAGAAGGCGGTACGTTAAAGATCTATCCGAAATCTATCAAGAAAGGTTTTAATAATAACTCCTACGACTTGAGGCCGACCGTCTACAAGATAAAATCCAACTCCAAGGAACTAAAAGAGTTGAATACGGTAGGTTCGGCAGTTTCATTATCAGCAAACCGACGAAAGTAAACCGGATGGAGATCAATATGGCCGGTAGTGGAAACGTTGAGTTGAGAGGCCCCGTAAAAGGTTACAAGCTTGAATGTAACATGGCCGGTAGCGGAAATATCATCGCCAAGGATATACAGCTGGACAACCTATCTTGCAGCCTCGCCAGCAGCGGGGAAATCGAGGTAATAGGAACCGTAGATCGTGCCTCATTCAATGTAGCGGGAAGTGGTGAGATTAAAGCCTTTGACTGCCAAGCACGTAAAGCGAGTGTAATATCGCCAGCAGCGGCGAGATCAGCGTATATGCCACGCAAATCTTGGATGCTAATATCGTAGGTAGTGGCGAGATCCATTATAAAGGAGATCCGGAGATCAGTAAGTCTATCATGGGTTCTGGCTCGATCAGCAAAGTCAAATAAACATTTAATACATACGAACGATGAAAACAAAATTAGTAGCTGTAATAGCCCTCATCTTTTGTGCCTTCATGGCAGAGGCTAGTAAAGTAGAAGGAAATGGGAATATAATTACGAAAGAGATATCGGTAGATAACTATAGCGAGATCGAACTGGGTGGAAATATCGAATATTCCGGCAATAATTTTTGGGGAAATAGAAGCAACAAGAAATTCCCGGTATTCAAATATACGCATGGACGAAGCGCTTCATTGAAAATTACGATCGACGAGAATCTATTCCCACTCCTCTCGATCAAATCCAATAACGGACGGTTAGCTATCCGCATACAAGACGGGACCCGTATCAAACCGACCCAGTATGTAATCGAAGGAAGCTCGAAGACTCTGAAATACTTAAAGACTTCCGGCCCGATGGATTTTGAGGCGCAGAACGCTTTTTCCGAGGATCAACTGGAAATCAAGATTTCCGGCTCCAGCGACGTAAAGTTCCCACATAACGTGAAATTAAGATTAGGTGAGTTCTCGGTATCCGGCTCCGGCGATCTGGTTTTTGAAGATTTGGACTGCAAGAATCTTACCAGCAAGGTTTCAGGCTCCGGAGACATCACCTTGAAAGGTAAGGCGGACGAGGCCCGCTATTCCGTATCGGGCAGTGGAGATATAAAAGCATACGACTTATCTGTCAATGATTTGAGTTGCTCGGTAAGCGGTAGCGGAGATGCCCGTGTTTATGCCAAAGATAACATGAACCTATCGGTTTCGGGCAGTGGAGACATCCGCTATAAAGGCCCGGCGAACGTGAATAAATCAAAGTCCGGCTCTGGATCCATTCAAGGCGCAAATTGATCGAACACACACATTTTTTTCAATACACACATTATCAAATTTAAAAAAGCTACTAGATGTGATATCCGGTAGCTTTTTCTTGCTATTTTTGTAACCAACTCTTTATTTATAGAGTCTAAATTAAAAAGTAGAATCACAAAAACGATACTTATGAAAACAAAGGCTATCTTATTAATGGTATTTTTCCTAGGATGGGTCACTACCGGTTGGGCCGCAGATCATGTAAAAGGCGATGGTAAATTGACCTCGAAAAAGATTTCTGTCGCCGATTATAACGAGATTAAGGTGGATGGCGTAATTGATTTCAATTACGAGCAATCCGATGATCCTTCCACCGTGGAGGTTACCGTAGACCAGAATCTTCATCCCTATGTCAATATCGAGGTGAAGGATCGTGTCTTAACCATCGCTTTCAAAGGAGCGAAGGTAGATCATTTCACGAAGTTTATCGTAAAGACGAATTCTAAATGGCTTGCCGCCGCAAAAGTTTCCGGGAATGCCAACTTCATGGTAAACAGTCCGCTTACCGGAGACGAGACCGTTATTAAGGCGAACGCCAATAGCTTGGTGCAACTGAAAGAGACAGTTACGGTCGGTAAACTGGATTTGAATGTATCCGGTAGCGCAAATATGGTTGTCAATCATCTGGAAGCCGACAAGATCGAATGTGATATCGATGGCTCCGGCTCTATAACGATCAAGAAAGGTAACGCGAAAGAAGGAGACTACAGTATCGTCAGCAGTGGTGATATACACGCTTTTGGGTTAGCGGTTCCTCAGCTAAGTTGCAAAGTAACGGCAATGGCTTAGCGGAAGTACATGCTACCGATAATTTAAAGGCCAAGTAATCGGTAAAGGAAATATCCGTTATAAAGGCCCGACAGCAGTTCAACAGAGAATAATCGGTAAAGGTACCGTAGAAGAAGTAAAAGAATGAAAACAAGAATTATATACCTATGTTGCTGGTGATCCTCTCTACGACAGGCTGTATCCCTACGCAAACCATAAAAGGAGACGGCAATATCACCACGGAAAACATCCCGGTTTCCGAGTATGATTGTCTTGAGTTAGAGGGGGAGGCATGGTCGTGAATTACACGCAATCCGACGCTCCTGAAGGTTTGGAAATAAAGACAGACCGGAATATCTTCGAGAAATATGAGTTTAATGTAGAGAACCATAAGCTTAAGATCCGTCCGAAAAAAGAATTCAGGAAACATACGAATTTCCGTCCGACCGAATTCATGGTTACGGCCAACTCCCGCAATCTAAAGAAACTAGCGGCGGCAGGCAGTACCCATGTAAATATAAATTCCCCTCTACAAGCCGAGGAGTTCGAGGCAGGATTAGCCGGTAGCGGAATTATCCAATTCCACGATACGGCCTCTTTTACAAACCTGAAGATAGAGATTGCCGGTAGCGGAGATTTCGTTGGCCATAAAGTGTATTGTGAGGAATTAAACGGGGATATGGCCGGGTCTAACACGATCGTTCTAGGGGGAACCGTAGGCATAGCTGAATTCTCGATCGCCGGTAGCGGTACAGTACGTGCTTTCGATTGTACCATGGATGAGCTTGAGTGCAAGATTGCCGGTAGTGGAGACATAGAAGCCTCTGTCGTAAACAAAATCAAGGCAGAGATAGCCGGTAGCGGTTCCGTAAAATACAAAGGAGATCCCCAAGATATCCAAAAAAAGGTAATGGGCTCCGGTAAGATCGAGAAGGTGGAGTGATTCTTACAACCACCCCTCCTTTTTATACCATTCGATACTTTCTTCCAAGCCTTTACGTAAAGGATAGGCCGGGATAAAACCTAAATCATCTTGAAGAGGCGTGACATCGCAAATCCAGTTACGCTGCTTCAAGATGATGTATTTATCACTATTTAGCGTCATACTTTTCTTCAACAACTTACCGATCCATTCTGAACAGTGGCAAGCGATACGCACCAATCCCAGCGGTATACGGGCATGCAATACCCGCTTCTTTCCTAAGATATCTTGTATCATACGGGCAAAAGACTCATCCGTGTAGACATCTCCGTCGGCTACAAAATAATGCCGGTTCTTTATCTCCTCTTTCTCAAGGGAAAGGAAGGCCACGGTCGCTAAATCTTTTACATAGATAAACGTGATTCGCTGGGGAATAGCGCCTACGGCGAAATCGAGTCCCGACTTTACGCTTTGTATTTCCATGAAATAATCCTTCTCACCCGGCCCGTATACTCCTGTAGGCCGCAAGATCACGTAAGGAAAATAGGTTTGTTTACGGATGTAGTTCTCCGCCTCTAGCTTACTTTGGCCATAAGCCGTGTCCGGCCGCTGCGGATCGTCCAAGCGATCGGGCGGAAAGTCTTCTCGTCGCCTCGCCCAAGCTGCTTAGGCTGCTCATCAAGAGAATTTCTTCGGTTTGCAGCCGGCGGCGGCTAAAGCCTCGATAAATCGATGCGTATTCTCGGCGTTCACACGGAAAAAGTTTCGCTTATCCAATGTCTTCGTCAACCCGGCGTTATGGATCACATAATCCCATGCCCCATGCTCACGGGCAAAGTCTGAGAGTTGAGCCGTAAGCGCTTCCTGATCGCCATATTTCAAGTCGATGAAATGAATCCGCTTATCTTGCAGATGCGCTTTACTGCTACCCGCACGGATACCCGCCCACGTCTCATAGCCACGGCGAAGCGCTTCCTCTACCAAGAAACCGCCGATAAAACCACTCGCTCCGGTTATCAATATCTTTCTGTCCTTCATTTTTCTTTCATATAAAATGTATAATAATACCACAACAACCCGATCCAATTCAAGAACAGGATCGTCAGCATCCAAAGAATCTTTTGTTTCTTACTGATGAAAGGGTTTTGCGATACGGCCTTACATCCAAACAGGATTACGGCAATACCTACGATATAACCGATCTCCGGCAAGCTTATCCAGCAAATGATTTGTGGTATCATAAAAATAGAGTTATTCGTGAAAAAGAATTATTCGTGTTGGTGTTTCTTCAAGACTCGGTGCGGCAAGTCACCATGCCCCACCAACTCGATCGGACAAGCGTATTTCTCGCCCAACCATTCCTCGGAGACATTCGCTCCCGGGTGATAATGCAAAGTCTCGTTTACGCAAGCGATATTTTTCACCATCGTCAAAACCGTACCGATATCATGGGAAACCAAGATGATAGCGCTCTCTTTATTGATCTCTTCCAAGAGCTGATAAAAACGAGACTCGAATCGTTTATCCACATACGAATTAGGCTCATCCAAGATCAATACCTGCGGACGGGACC
>ERZ791618.1082-NODE-1082-length-10296-cov-1.974319_pt1 | contig 10296 bp, 18 predicted proteins | sample MGYA00510059_ERZ791618 | MGnify/ENA primary metagenome ERZ791618 (study PRJEB30046, sample SAMN00715159) | human gut metagenome | study: EMG produced TPA metagenomics assembly of the A metagenome-wide association study of gut microbiota in type 2...
CTGCTTCATGCCCGGCCCGACCGCTTTGCGCGGCCCGCTGTTGAGCGCGCTTGTCTGCCGGATGATCGTTTCATATGCGGACTTGAAACCGTCGTAGTTGTAATACTCGTATGTCTTTACGGTGCCGTCGCCAAAGGTGCGCTCTCCTGTTGCAATCAACCGAGAGGGGCCACCCATAGCCTCAATGACGCGCCTGATATCCGTTCCCTCCGACAATCTTGCCACAGCCTCCTCTGGTGTTTTCCCAAAGTCCATATCGAGCTTGAGGTAATTCCACGCCTGGTCAATCCGCGCCCTCACTTCGGCCTGCACCTTTTCGGCTTTTTCCTTGAATTCTGCGATAGTCGGCGGGAATTTACACTCGCGCACCAACTTTACAACAGCCTGCTGCCCCGTCCAGAAGTCGATCTCCGGCAAGCAAGTCACCCACAGATTGATGGTGGGGCCGAGCTTTGCGATGCCGCCCTTGAAAACCTCTGCATTCGGATAGGCAAGGAGCATCACGGCGAATATCTCGCTCATTTCCTTGTGCGTCATAGGCTTTCCTCGCTGGCGTACATCTGGTGGAGCTGCTGCAGGTCGTCCATAGCACTCCCGCTGGCGCTCGGTCGGCTGCCGTTGCCGGCACGGATGCCCCAGCGTTCACGGCTGCACTTCCGAATGACAAGATTCCAGTCGCGCCACTTGTTCTTGTTGCCGTGCATTTGAGCGGACTCGTCTATGTAGTCGATGCAGCGCGTCAACTCTTCTTCGCCGAGGTCGTCGATCAGCCGGGCGTACTCCTCTTCGGTGAGCCGCACCCATCCATGCGCGCCGTGCTTATGGCGGGGGACCTCGGGGTGGCCATCTTCTGCAGCGTTATACTGCGCCGTTACGGTAGAGCGCTCGTTGTAGCGCGCTGCCAGGTACTCGCGGAAACGATCGTTCTTGACCTTGCGAATCTCGCCCAGCAGCGGCTTGTTGAGCTTTTCGGACGTCGACCAGTTGTATCGACACCAGTTAAGGATCAGCAGCTCCTTGGTCTGCGCGCTGTACCGAATGACATTGTGCGCGCTATCCAGGCGTTTCAGCAGGCGTTCCACGGAATCGTTGTTGTACCCTGTCTCGTTGGCAATTTGCTTGATGCTGACCTCGTAACAGCCGCAGAGATTGGTGTGCGGATTGGTCATGCAGTAGAGATAGATGTACCGATCCTCGGGCGTAAAGTCATCGACGACCTTGCTGTCCGTCCAAAAGTCCATGCTGATATTCCGATAGCTCGCCATAGTGTTCACCTCCTTCGGTGGCTGTCGCCCGGTTGCCCGGGCGACCGTTTCAGAATGGCAGCTCTCCATCATCCTCGCCGACTTCACTAAAGTCACCGTAGTCAGAGGCAGGATATCCACCAGGAGCAGTGCCGCCACAAGAGCCGCCCGGCGCACCGTAGCCCTGGCTCTGCTGAGGATATCCGCCCTGCGGCGCGTAACCGCCCTGCTGATAGCCGCCTCCGTCACCGTCGCGTTTGGAACCCCCAAAGTAAACATTGTGGCTACAATCTCGGCGGATCGGCGCTTGTTGCCGTTGTTGTCCTGCCAGTCGCGGATCTGCAGCCGCCCCTCGACGACCGCCATGCGTCCCTTGCTGAAATATTTGCAGACGAATTCAGCGGTAGTTCGCCAGGCAACGATGTCGATGAAATCCGTTTCCTTTTCCCCGGACTGGCTTTTGAAATCGCGGTCGCAGGCAACGGAGAAGCTGGTAACAGAAAGGCCGGACTGCGTACGCCGCAATTCTGGGTCGCGGGTCAATCGACCCATGACGATGATCTTATTCAGCATCGGCCGTAGCCTCCGGCTCGTCAGCGTTTCGCAGCACCAACATCTTCATGCGGTACAGCGCACTGCGCGCCTGCTGAATGGCATCGAGAACTCTTTCGACATTGTAGCTGTTCTCACCCTTGATGGTCGCTTCCAGCACATCGCGCTCAGTTTCAGCGCGGATCAGCTCCTCGTAGCGATCCTGCGGAACGAGGACAAAGCCGGGGTCAAGCATCAGATCAGCGACCAGCTCAGCGGGGGTCTTTTTGGTATCTTCCATAACGATCTCCTTTCGTTTCTTTCTCAATGATTTCGATGGCCTTGCGGCACTGGCCGACATCAAACATTCCGATGTGGGTCTTCTCCACGGGCAAGCCCATCTTCTGGGCAAGCCACGCATAGGCCGCGTTGCGATGGCCGCGAAAGCGGCCATACTTCCACAGAGGGTCAAATACGGCGTGTGTAGCCTTTTTCCAGTTCCGCAGTTCCGCATTGGCAAGGCGGCCGAGGGGCTTGTCCGTCCCCTTATGCACACCGACGTATGCCATGCAGTTCCGGCAGAGATAGATTTTGCCGTAGCTCTTGCCGTAGATGACCTTGCTGTCGACATACTCAGTCTCTCGACCGCAGTAGTCACAATAAACTTTCCTCACGGATGCCATTCCTCCTTGTATCTGGCAATCTGCTCGGGAGTGTCGGTTTCGATGCCGACCTCCTGGCACTCGGAAATGATGCCGTCCAGAAAGACACTCATTTCTTTCGTGGAATATTCGCTGGTGCCTTTGATCGCCCGGTAATGAATGAACTTCTTCCCCTCGACATAACCGACGCCGGTTTCGGCGTAGTGCCGCGCCACCAGCGCGGGGGGACGCCCTCCCGCAGGGAGAACAACACCTTGCACTCGTTTCCGGCCTCGTCGGTGTATGTCTCGCCAGTGCCGTAGCGCCGGAGCATTTCCTCGTAAACGGAGTCCTTGTCCGACTTCACTGCGACGGCCAGTTTCTCAATCAGCGACCATGCGTAGTTGTTCGCGTTGAGGCTTCGGGGGATGACGCGCCTTTTGATGGAGAATGTGATCTCCTGATCGCCGAGCGCATCCCACAGCTTCTTGCAGCTCTCGCGGGTTGTGATAGTCAGGACGCTTTCGCCGGTGCGAGAGAACGACCAGTCTTTCAGCCTGCCGTTCATAATGCAGCCCACTTCTCCTGATAGACCTGCATCAGATCCACCGCCCGGAGCCAGTCGAAGAAGTCGGAAATGACAGGGAAGATGCTGGGAGCGTCCTCACGGAAGTATGTTTCCGGCCATACATCGCGCCCGTTGCTGGCGATGTAGGTAAACTGCCGCGCTTCAGGGATCAACTCAAAGTAGGTGGGGTGCTGGGTACTGCCGAAATATTTTCCAGCGTCATAGCTCTTGGTGAACTTGACGTCGATGATTTCCCCGGCTTTCAAGCAGTCCAGACGGCCGTACAGCAGCAGGCTCACGCCGCCGACTTCGACAACTTTCTTGGCCTTGTACTGGAGGATGCCCCCGGCGCACCGTCGAGCGACCTTTTCGGCAGCGGCATACCACTGATTGTTTGGATCGCCGCGGCCGTTGATAATGCTCGTCACCAAATCTTCAAAGTCGATGCCGTTCTGCATGGCCTCGGTGGTAGGCGTCGGCTCCCGGCGCAGCGTCAGCATAAACTCCGCCATCGGGTCGCGCTCCGTTGTCATATCCTCATAGGGGTTGCCTTTCATGGTGTAGAGCCAGGACGACAGCAGCGAATGGGTCATCAGGTAGCGTCCCATTTACTCAGCTCCCTTCTCCTCTCCGGGCGCTGCCGGCGCGGGCGTGTACTTTTTCAGCACCTTATCGTAGAACAGGCCGCACTCCTTAACCTTCTTGTTCCAGAGGACGCCCAGCTCCTTGTTGGAGGTCAGCGCGTGCTTAATGGCCTGATATTTCGGCATGGCGGCGTTGGCGGTGTCGGCATCGACAATGCCGGCGATGATGGCCGTGCCCTCAACCATCGCGGCCTCGTATGCCGCCTGATCAACAGCGTTCTGCTCGACCTCGGCAGTGGCCTTGGCGTTGTACTCGGCGAACAGCTTCGTCAGGAAGTCGTTAGGGCTGGTCGGGCCGAGTGCGGGGATCTTGCGAATGCCGGAGATGCCGCGCGTCCCCTTGGCAAATACCTCTCGCAGTTGGAGAAGCCGATGGTGCGGTCATTGCCGTAAATCTCCACGAAGCCGCCCAAGTCCATAGGCTCCCAGACATTGTTTTTTGTCTGCCCCTCGACCTTGATCGGAGGCGGGTGTTGTCGCCGTCCTTTTCCTCGGTGGCGTGGAACACAATGACGATGTTCTTCTGCAGCTCATAGAAGCAGTAGTCCATCAGCCGGACGAACTCCTTACCGACGAAGCCATAGCCCTTGAGAGAGAGGCTGCCGTCGCGCTGGCCATACTTCGGGTCTTTCTTGATAGCCCACAGGGACATGAGGGAAATGAGCTTGCCGCCGGTATCAAAGACGAGGGTATCGAAGTCCTGAAGATTGATGGGGGTGAGGTCGCCAAGGATCTCGTCGTAGCTCTGCGGCTGGATGTACGGCTTGCGGTAGCGCGGCTCGATGCGGTCGATGCCGAAATCGACGTCAATGTGCAGGGGATTGGGGGCGGACAGTGCCAGAGTGGATTTTCCGATGCCGGGATAACCGGCGATCAGCATGCGGATTTTCTTTGCGCCCTCCTGGATGTCGTTCGGGTTTCTAATCATGGTGATAGCTCCTTTCAGTTGGTAGCGGCTTCGCGCCGCAGAGTGATGATTTCGTGGCACCGGAAACCGAAATTGCTTTCCCGGTACATTCCGGTCAGCTTGAACTTCTCCTCGTCATAGATGCTGGAGCAATTCACTAAGCCCTCGGTCTTATCGGGGTGATAGGCGCGGAACGCGGCACAGGCCGCGTGAGCGTCCGGTGCTTCGACCTCAGTCCAGCCACCGAAAAACGGCTGGCCGTCCGTGCCGTAGGTAAAATAGAACTTTGCCATTATCGCGCCTCGCTTTCCCACTTGATGCCGCCGCCGCTCAGACTGACGGCCATTGCGCCGAGGAATTTGACGTCGTCCTCGTCCAGCCCGATAAAGTCTCTCTCGCCAGGCGTGGTGAAGCCTTCTTTGAGAATCACGATGTCTCCGACAATGGGACTTCCGTGGCGCACGGTATCGTAGAGAATACAGCCAAACAGGTTGAGCGGCAGACCATGCAGCAACCCCTCTTCGTTGACGACCATGCAGAACGGACCGGGCAGGCCCTTCGGGTGTACGACCTCGATCCATCCGCCGACAGCCTTTCCGATGGTCTTATAAGCAGGCTCGTCGAACTCCCTGACCTGCATCTTGTTTTCGGTGGTGATAACCAGTCCTTTCATCAATACTCCTTTCCGGGGAAGCACTCCGGCTCCTCCCATGCGTCGGACTGCTTGATGCAGATATCGCAGCCGACGATATTCAAATCTTTGTCTCTGAAAATTTCCTCGCACTCTTCACCACAGACGGGGCAAATCGGGAAGGTCGGCTCCTTGCCGTCCGGGTAGCCGGTGCGCTCCATGTTTTGGATAACGGGGTGGTCTGGCAGATCGTAGTTCATTCGGTTTCACCTGCCTCTGCGATGTAGCGGCGGACGGTGGCGGTCAGCCAGTCCTGTGTGGTGGCGTAGCCCTCAGCCGCTATCAGCCGTTGCAACTCCTCGTAGTCGGCGGTTTCAAGCCTTGCCGAGATACGACAGGTCAGCCGGTGCGCGTCCTTTTTGGCCGTCTTACGGCTCTCTACCAGCTCCGGTGCGAAGTGCGCGTAGAGCGCCGCCATCGCGTCCGGCCGCAGGCTCACACCGTAGGCGTCTCCGTTCTCGCACTTGCTCTGAACGGTCTTGTCGTACTTGGGGTAGATGGCTTGTACCACCGCGACCATATCCTTGGCCGGTATCTGCTTGGAAAGCCGGAGCTCTCTCAACTCTTCTGCCACGGTTGCACCTCCTTTGTTCTTGACGAGGCTCGACCCGGCTGGTAAACTGTGTACGGGTATCCATTTGCCTGAGTCCGTTCCCGTTGCGCCGGGGCGGACTCTTTTTTCGTTTCTGCGCGGCAATCACAGGCTTCACCCGGGTCATTATTGCTCCCGCAAAGCGGGCAAGTCCGGTAATATGCCATTCTTTCAACTCCCTTCATTTTGCGGATCTGCCTGCGCGTCTGGCTGCGGTTTTTGCGTCCAGCGCTTCGCGTCCACCTGGCTGCCGAAGTATTCCGTGGATCAGATCCAGCGTCGCTGCGGCGAGGTTGTCCCGTACAAAATCAGGAATCTCCGCCGTGTTGATATGTACTTCGTTCACCAGCTCGCTTTCCTCGGTTGGCGTAAGCCTTGCGACCTGCATCGGAACCTCCTCTCTCCCATTAGTTCAAAGCTATTGAACTTCAATGGTAAAAAAATAAGCAGGAATGTCGGAATCGCCAATCTCCAGCAGAGAACAGGCCTTGGAAATCTCCGGCTGCTTAAACGGTACTTTGCTGTTGAGCTTCAGAGAAAGGCTGCGCTCAGACATTCCCATCGCGCCGGAAAAGCGAGCCTGCGTTCCAAACTTTTCGGTGATGCGACCCAAGAGCTTGCTGTAATCGTACGCCATTTTTATCCTCCTTTCAGCTTGTTCAAAAGTTCAATTTCCTTGAACCTGTCGTTAGAATACCATACGCCTTGATGATTTGCAACACATTTTTTCAAAAAAGTTGAACTTTTTTTCTTTTCGCTATTGAACTTTTGTTCAAAGCCCTTTATAATGATGTCATCTGCAAGGGGAGGATAGACCGATGAAAGAGTACAGCACTTCTCAGCGTTTGAAGCAAATCATGGACATCAAGAAGATGCGCCAGGTCGATATTCTTCACGCTGCAGAGCCTTATTGCAAACGGTTTGACGTAAAGCTCAACAAGAACGATTTGAGCCAGTATGTCTCAGGGAAGACCCTTCCCGGGCAGGACAAGCTTACAATCCTCGGCCTCGCACTCGGCGTTTCCGAAGCCTGGCTTATGGGGTATGATGTCAGCATGGAAAGAAGCGTAACGCCCACCGCTGAAACGAGCGATGGGCGCACAAAAGAGTATATTGAGCTATTCGAGCTGCTGACCCCGGAAAAGCAAGATATCATCATCAACGTGATAAAAGGGCTTTTAGCTGGCTGATTATCATATCCTGCTGGCTTTCGGAAAGCTTTGAAAACAGCTCGGCCGCGAGCAGCGTTTTCAATATACTCCTCGCTGCTGCTTCCGATTGATGATCGTGTCCCATGCCCGGACTCCTTTCTTTGCAAAATTGCCATCTACGGCATCGTTATTCTATCAAAATTTATGCAGTTTCGCTTTGAAAAGATATATTATCACTTTCGACTGACTTCGCATCGTGATATGGTGTAGGAGCGGGAGTTTGAGAAAAGGAGGCACACGCATGAATATCCCCGAAGTAACACTGCGATGTTCAAACGGTTTTACTCTGCATACCAGAGGACCAAATCTTGTTGTTGAGGCTAAAAGAACGGAAGAGTTTTTCCCTATTGCGAAAATTCAGTCTTTCGCTTTGAAAGAGCCTCGTGGCCTCGGCATGGGGAAAATTACTTTTCATACTGCTCAAGCCGCAAGTGCAGGTGTGGGGCTTGGCCTTGGGGTTAGTGCAGCAATCGGCGCTGAGAAAGTTTTCTTTTTCTCAAAAGCGGATTTGGCTATAGCTATCCAGATCCGGGACTATATTTCAAGCTACGATGTTGAGAAGGCTGCACCCGAAGGAAAAGTTGTTTCTGTCGTCGAGGAAATCCGCGGATTGAAAGAACTGCTTGACGATGGCATTTTGACTTCAGAAGAGTTTGACGCAAAGAAGCGCCAACTCCTCGGCCTCTGATACCCTATGGATAGGGTATCTATACCGTATCCATACCGTACCGATACCTCGCGTGCGCGCGTGCGTGTGCGCGCGATCGTGCGCGCACTGTCTCTGTACCTGTATCTGTATCTGAGACTGTATCTGTAATCTGTTTCTGATTCTGAATATCTACTACTGCAAATCTATCGTTAGAAGGGGGTGGCGCTGTTGCCGAGAAAACCTGCAAAGCACCCGGCGAAGCCGAAGCGGGGCAAGAAGCTGGAAGTCGAAGAGCCGGGCGTTCTCTACGGTCGGTACAGCAGTCACAACCAGAAGGACATTTCCGTAGAGCAGCAGTTCGAAAAGGGCTACGAGCTGGCGGCGGAGTATGGCATCAGGATCATTGACACCTATGCCGACCGCGCCGTTTCTGGCCGCACCGACAAGCGCCGTGACTTCCAGCGCATGATGACTGACGCTGCAAAAGGGAAATTCCGCTATGTAATCGCGTGGAAGTCTAACCGCATGGGGCGCAATATGCTGGAGGCTCTGATCAACGAAGCTCGGCTTCAGGATATGGGCGTTCGCGTTCTCTATGTGGAGGAGGATTTCGACGATACTGCGGCTGGACGCTTCGCCGCCCGCTCGATGATGAATGTCAACCAGTTCTATTCCGAGAACATGGCCGAGGACATCAAGCGCGGCCTATATGACAACGCCGCGAATTGCATGGTGGCGAACGGCCATCTACCCTACGGCTATAAAGCGGACGAAACGCTGCACTATGCCATCGACGAGCCGAAGGCTGCGGTTATCCGGGAGATATTCACTCGCGTTTCCTGCGGTGAGGCTTTCGTTGATATCATGGCCAGCCTGAATGCCCGGGGAATCAAGACCTCGTACGGTCGCCCGTGGGGGCGGTCGAGCTTTCAGAAGATCCTTTCCAACGAACGGTATCGCGGCATCTATATCTACGGCGATGTCCGCAAAGAGGGCGGCATCCCGAGGATTATCAGCGACGAGCTTTACTTCAAGGTCCAGGAGGTGATCACCACGAAGAAGAATCCGCAAGGGCGTCACCGCGTCAATGGTGACTATCTGCTTACCGGCAAGCTGTTCTGCGGGCATTGTAAAAGCCCCATGACTGGCGTCTCCGGCACCGGACGCTCCGGCAATCTGCATTACTACTACGTCTGCCAGAAGCGTCGAACGGAAAAGACCTGCGACAAAAAGAATGTGCGCCGAGATGAAATTGAGCTGCAGGTCGCCCAGGCCATCAAGGACTACGCTCTGAAGGACGATGTTATCGAGTGGATCGCCGACAGCACGGTCGCCTACAATGAGCGCAAGGAAGCCGAGAGCAAGGTCGGCATTTTGGAAGACCAACTCGCCGGAACAGAGCATGGCATAAAAAACATCATGTCCGCCATCGAGCAGGGCATCATCACCGAAACCACGAAAAGCAGGCTGGTCGAGCTGGAGTCTGAGCGCGCTGCCATCAAAGCTAATATCGCAGCGGCTCGGGCAGACATCGTGACTGTCAGCCGCGATGACATTATATCCGGCTTGGAGATGTTCCGAGATGGCGATGTTCACGATAAGAAGTACCAAGCGCGCCTATTTGACACATTCCTGGTCGCAGTGTATGCTTATGACGATGATCTGCGGCTGGTGTTCAGTTTCTCCGGCAATAAAAATACAATCCAGATCCCAATAGAATCCGCGGTTAACGCAGTAGAGAATAACGAGGCTGAGTGTTCGTTTAAGCTCTGCTCTGCTCCACCAAGAACGAGTTGATGAAAGTCAGCTCGTTCTTTTTGTTTTGTAGTGGTTTGGAAAATGTAAGCGATACGCCAGTGGCGTATCAGAGCCGCTCTGCGGCCTGCGTCGAGATCACACTTTCGTCGTTTTACCACAAAAGCAAAAATATCGAGCTGCCCTTAGGCTGGCTCGATATTTTCTTTCTCTCTATTTTTTGCGTGTCCGTCCTCTTTCGGGGAGGCGCATTTTCTTTTTCTGCTGCGGGGATCAGCCGCCGTACCGGTATCGGCGGCGTGCGCCGCGGGCAAACTGAGGAGAACGATTGCCGCGGCATGCTGGCAAGTACAAAGAACTTGTCAGCAATATCAAGATATCACAAGAATCTTGCTATGTCAAGAATAAATTTACAAGATTCTTGTTATAATTGATTGACAGTTACAAGCATCTGCGATAGAATACAGTCAAATCTTGTCGCAGCCTGCGTTTTCTGGGGGAATCTTGATGAGTTTTGGCAAACAAATGCGTCTGCGGCGTGAGGAGCTTCATCTCTCGCGCGCGGCACTGGCGGAGGAGCTTGGCGTTTCGCCCTCTGCCATCAGCAACTATGAAAACGGCGTCAGCTCGCCGAAGGAGGAGGTGCTGCTCCGGCTGTTCGATGCGCTTGAGATCGACCCGAACTACCTTTACCGCGATTCGTTCCGCTCAGGCAGCTTCGTCTGCTCGCGCGCAGAGCAGGATTTGATCGAAAAGTGCCGCTCGCTCTCGCCGCTCGAGCGCGAGACGGTAGGCAGCCTCGTCAGCGCCCTGTGCACGATGCACGCGAGACAGGACGGTGCGGGCGCGCCGCGCCGCATCCC
>ERZ791618.1089-NODE-1089-length-10228-cov-1.465644_pt1 | contig 10228 bp, 12 predicted proteins | sample MGYA00510059_ERZ791618 | MGnify/ENA primary metagenome ERZ791618 (study PRJEB30046, sample SAMN00715159) | human gut metagenome | study: EMG produced TPA metagenomics assembly of the A metagenome-wide association study of gut microbiota in type 2...
AAATACACAGGTCTTCGTCCCGGTGAGAAATTATATGAGGAACTATTGAGCAACAAGGAGAATACGAAGGAAACCCCTCATGAGAAGATTCGTGTGGCAGCAGTCCGGGAGTACGCCTACAAGGATGTGGTAGAGCACATTGATCTATTAGCTGAATTATCCCTTCATGTACATATTCTTCCTATGGTGAGAGAGATGAAATCCTTCGTCCCCGAGTTCAAGAGCCAAAACTCTCAATTCACGAGATTGGACGGAGTGAATTAGCAATTTAGTTGGTAGTTATAAATCTGAATTATAAATGATTATCGCAGTAGATTTTGACGGAACAATCGTTGAGCATAAATATCCGGCGATAGGGAAGGAGATCCCTTTCGCTTTCGAGACATTGAGAAAGTTACAAATAGAACACCACAAGCTGATCTTATGGAGTGTGCGAGAGGGTAAGCTTTTGGATGAGGCTGTCACCTTTTGCCGAGAGCGGGGCTTGGAGTTTTACGCCGTGAACCGAGATTACCCGGAGGAAGAGAAAAGCCTGAATAACCATTTCTCCCGTAAGCTGAAGGCCGACATTTTTATTGATGACCGTAATCTTGGTGGTCTCCCGGACTGGGGTATGATTTATGAGATGGTGAGTAAAAGACTTTCCTATGAGGATTTAATGCGGAAATACGAGTCGGAATACGAACCGGAGAAACCGAAAGGCCTTTTCTCTCGTTTGTTTCGCTAAATCCATATCATTCTGTGTTCAATGAAATAAAAAAAAGATAACAAAATAATATGAAAATCAAAAGATTACTACTTTTATTAGCTTTACCTCTATTGGTAGCGAGTTGTACTTCTTACAAGAACGTACCATACCTCCAAAACCCAGAGGCAGTGAACGATTTTGAGGAGACCCTTCCATTGTATGACGCAAAGATCATGCCAAAAGACTTGTTGAGCATCACGGTCAATACGACAGACCCGAAGGCTGCGACCCCATTCAACTTGACGGTACAGACTCCAATCAATGCGGCTTTGACAAATATCAGTACGACCACGCAACCGACCATGCAGCAATACTTGGTGAATAATAAAGGAGAGATCGATTTCCCTGTTATCGGTCGCTTGGAAGTGGGTGGTCTCACCAAGAACGAGGCGGAGGACTTGATTCGTGAGCGTTTGAAACCTTATTTGAAGGAATCCCCGATCGTTACGGTCCGTATGGCTAATTACAAGATCTCCGTGTTGGGTGAGGTGGCCCGTCCGGGTAGTTCACGATCGGCAACGAGAAGGTGAACGTTCTGGAGGCGTTGGCGATGGCCGGCGACATGACGATCTATGGCGTACGTGACAACGTGAAGCTGATCCGCGAGGACGAGAGCGGGAAGCGCAAGATCATCAACCTTGACCTGAACAACGCCGGAATCGTGACCTCCCCGTATTATTATTTGAAACAGAACGACATCCTTTATGTCACGCCGAACGAGACGAAGGCGAAGAACTCCGATATCGGTAACAGCACGACGTTGTGGGTGAGCTCGATCTCGATCTTGGTCTCGATCGCCGGCCTGTTGGTGAACATACTTAAATAATTGAAAATAGAGAATTGAGAATTGAAAATTTAGAGAGATGGTGGACGATGGTATAAATACAAGCAATAATAATAATAACAATCCGGAGGGGGAGGATCGTGAGATCAATCTTTACGCCGTGTTTTTCAAGTATATGGTTTATTGGCCTTGGTTCGTGGCGAGCGTACTGGCCTGCTGCATCGGGATGTACGTCTTCCTGCGTTACCAGACGCCGGTGTATAACGTCACGTCGTCGGTGCTGATCAAGGAGGACGAGAAGAAGGGGGCAAACGCCGCCAGCGGCTTGGCTGCGATACAGGACCTTGGCATGCTCTCGATGACGAGCAACTTCGACAACGAGGTCGAGATCCTGAGGTCCCGCACGTTGATCAAGAAGGTGGTGAACGACATGGGCCTGTATATCGACATGGAGGAGTCGAACGCCTTGGGCTTCAACCCCCCTTTATACAAGAACTCCCCCGTTAACGTGTTCATCACCCCCGAGGAGGCGGACCGTCTGGTGGCCCCCGTCGAGCTACGCATGCGCTACACGAAGGAGGGTCAGCTAACGGTGAGAGCGGAGTACAAGCTGACCGAGGCTGGCATCCGTGCAGAGATGGATGCACGTTCCGAGAAGATCGGCTACAAGATCCGCGAGGCCCAGATGCAGAAGATCCCGTATATGCTCGTCGTCGGCGACCGCGACATGGAGAACGGCACCGTTTCCCCGCGCCACCGCGCGGACGGCGACCTCGGCGCGATGAGCATGGACGAGTTCTCCGCGCTTCTCAAGCAGGTCGTGGACAACAAGGAAAAGAAATAATAGCATACCGATTTTGCATAATTAGCATTTGAGCCTTTCATAGAATCAGGGCGGCGCTTTGCCGCCCTGATTCTTTATACCTAAAGAAAAATTTGAAAACCTGATAAATGTTTAACGAAATAATCGGTCGAATGATGACGGAATTCAACGATAATTTGGCGAAATATCCAAAAAAGTAAAAACGTCTTGCAATAGACCTGTCATTCGGTTATAATGAGATCGCCTGAAAGAGGCAAGTAAATTTCGGAATTCAACGCTTCTCCAACGTAGGTGCTCCGAAGCGCCCCCACGCGGCGGAGCATGTGCCGGTGAAGCGGTGAATGCCGGAAGAATCAAAAAGGAGATTGCGTATGAAAAAGTTTTTAGCTCTGATCCTCTCTCTCGCGATGGTCTTCGCGCTGGTCGCCTGCGGCGATGAGAAGACGGACGACAGCCAGAACAACGACGGCGACCCCAGCTCCGATTCCCCCGTCGCGATCACTCTGGCGACCGGCGGTACCTCCGGTACCTACTATGCTGTCGGCGGCGTTCTCAAGACCGTCCTCGACTCCAAGCTGACCCTTTCCAAGCTCTCTGTTGAGTCCACCGGCGCTTCCGTCGCGAACGTCAACATGATCACCGACGGAGATGCTCAGATGGCCATTCTCCAGTCCGACGTTATCAACTACGCGCACGAGGGCACCAACTCCTTCGACGGCGCTCCCGAGACCAACGCTCTTTGGGTCGCCGGTATCTACAACGAGACCGTTCAGATCCTTGCCAAGCCCGGCATCAACTCCGTTGCCGACCTCAAGGGCAAGACCGTCTGCGTCGGTGACGTTGGTTCCGGTACCGAGATCAACGCCTGGCAGGTGCTCGGCGCTGCGGGTCTTACCAAGGACGACGTCAAAGCGGTGAACGGCTCCTTCCAGGATGGCGTTGACCAGCTCAAGGACGGCAAGATCGACGCCGCCTTCACTGTCGCCGGTGCTCCCACGACCGCTATCGTCGACTATGCCACCACCAACACCCTCAACCTCGTCTCCCTGAGCGATGAAGAGCTCGCCGCCATCCAGGAGGCATATCCGTTCCTGATCCGTGACGATCTGGCTGCCGGCACCTACACCGGTCAGGATGCCGACGTCACCTGCGTCGCTATCCAGGCTACTCTCGTTGCCTCCGAAGAGCTGAGCGAGGATGTCGTTTATGAGTTCGTCAAGGCCATGTTCGACAACAAGGACGCTCTGACCGAAGGCCACGCCAAGTTCGGCTTCCTCGATCCCGAGGCTGCCTCTGCCGGTGCTACCGTCACCATGCATCCCGGTGCTGAGAAGTACTACAAGGAAATCGGCGTCCTGTAAGCAGGATCGCTACCGTGTATTGACGTGAATTCTCATCTGCGGAAATACATAATTGCGGCCGCTGCAATAATAACGATTATTGCAGCGGGCGCCGTGCTTCTTCCTCGCTCCGGCTACTATCTGACCCTGCGCAACCGCGACACCGGCGAGGTCTACGCCCGGTACAAAATGGGCGAGGGAGACCGCTTTTCCGTGACCTTTATCCATTCCGTGAACAAATACCCCCTGACCGATACCTACGAGATCGAAAACAAAACGATCTATGTGGAGGAGACGACCTATTGCTCCTTTGGCGCAGGCGTGCAGACGGAGCTCAACCCCGGCGAAACGCTTGACAAGGTCTATGTGGACCGCCCCGATTACAAGGGCTGGGCAATGGTCATCCGAAACATCCATCAGGACAGGACAAACGTCGGCTACATTGTCGGTACGGTCTCTGACCATGTACTCAATGTAAACGGCGAGGATGTCAGTCTGCGTGATTTGTGTGGAAAAAACGCGCCTGTGCGTTTTAATTACGAATTCTGGCTCGTCTGAGCGCACGGACGCTCTCAAATAGAATTAGGAGGAAATTGCATCATGGCTGAAAACGAAAAGCTCAACAATGTTGCAGTCGACAACGACGTCGGCACCATGGAAGACGTCGATGCGATCATGAAAAAGTACGACCGTGAGTCGAACACGCGCGTCTGGGAAGGCACTCCCAGAAAGATCTGCGTGTCCTTACGGCACTGTTCGGCATTTTCCTGATCGTGATGAACATGTGGATCAAGATGGACGAGCGTGCGCGCCGTCCGCTCTTCCTCGGCCTGGTCATCATTCTCGTGTTTATCTACTACCCCATCAAGAAGGGCTCTCAGAAGGTCAACTACATGCCTTGGTACGATATCGTCATGGCGGCAGTCGGCGCGTTCTGTTTCTTCTTCTACCCCTTAAATCTTGAAAAAATCGTGTCTGCCGGTACGCGAATCCAGAAGGCCTTTGTCGTGCAGATCGGCAGCATTTCCATCCCCCTTCTGATCGTTTTTGCAATCATCGGCACTTTGATCCTCGTCGAGTGCTGCCGCCGCGTGGTCGGTATGCCGATCATCTGCGTGGCGACGGTGTTCGTGCTCTACGCCTTCTTCGGTGCGGGCAAGGACTTAAAGACCGTCATGTATAACCTCTTCTACACCACGACCGGTATCCTCGGCACCCCGATCGGCGTCTGCTCGACCTACATCGCGCTGTTCGTCATCTTCGGCGCCTTCCTGGAGGCCACGGGTGTCGCAAACTTCTTCATCGACTGCGCGAACGCGCTGGTCGGTTGGGCTTCCGGCGGTCCTGCAAAGGTCGCGGTCGTTTCCTCCGCTCTGTGCGGCATGGTCTCCGGTTCCTCCGTCGGTAACACCGTTACCACCGGTTCCGTCACCATCCCGATGATGAAGAAGACCGGTTATCCCCCGGAGTTTGCCGGCGCGGTCGAGGCTGCGTCTTCCACCGGCGGTCAGATCATGCCCCCGATCATGGGCGCTGCGGCGTTCCTGATGGCGGAAATGGTCGGCGTTCCCTATGCAAAGATCATCGTGCGTGCGATCCTGCCCGCATTCCTGTACTTCCTCGGCATCTTCCTCGGCGTGCACTTCAAGGCCAAGAAGCTCGGCCTCAAGGGCCTGCCCCGCGAAGAGCTCCCCAAGTGGAAGCTCCTGCTCCCGCAGATCTACCTGATCCTCCCGCTGGTCGTTCTGGTCTACATGATCATGATCGGCTTCACGATGGCCACCGCCGCCGTGTACGCGACCCTTTACTGCGTGGTCGTCGCCATGATCAGCCGTGAAGAGGGCAAGAAGAAGCTCGTCATGGCCATCCCCCTGATCCCGCTTCTGTTCATGACGCTGATGAGCCGCAGCTTCCAGCCCGGCACTTTCATGGGCGAGAACGGCAGCACGCTCTGCCTTGCCATCGCCTTCGCGCTGCTGGTTATCAACTACGCCATCAGCAAGCCCAACGTCAAGAGCCTGCCCACCATCATCGACGCGTTTGAAAACGGCGGCAAGAACTGCCTGAGCGTCGGTATTGCCTGGGGGGAGGCGGGGCTGGCGCGGCCCCGTCATCGCCGGCGTCGTCACCACGACCGGTCTCGGCCAGGTGCTCATCGGCGCGATCGTCGGTCTGTCCAACGGTCACCTGATCATCGCTCTCGTGCTGACGATGCTCTGCTGCATCGTGCTCGGCATGGGCGTTCCCACCACCGCGAACTACATCATCATGGCCACCACCTGCGCGCCGATCCTTGCCTCCGGCATGGGTCTCAACCTGATGGCTGCCCACATGTTCTGCTTCTACTTCGGTATCGTCGCAGACATCACCCCGCCCGTTGCGCTGGCTGCCTACGCCGGTTCCGCCATCGCCAAGGCTCCTCCGATGAAGACCGCCTGGAACGCGACCCGTCTCGCAATCGCGGCGTTCATCATCCCCTACATCTTTGCTTACAATAACGCCCTGATCTTCGTTGGCAGCGACGTCAAATTCCTGAGCGTTGCCTCCATCGTCATCTCCGCGACCCTCGGTATGGCGTCTATCGCCTCCGGCCTGATGGGATACCTGATCCGCGATATGAAGTGGATCAGCCGCATCGCGCTGGTCGCCGGCGGCCTGCTGATGGTCATCCCCGGCACGGTCACCGACCTTGCGGGTCTTGCGGTGCTGGTCGTCGTCCTCGTTCTCCAGCGTATCGAGAACAAGAAGGACAAGGCGGCTGCGTCCGTGTAACGCAAAGCATCCTGCTAATGAAAAAGAGACCGCTTCGGCGGTCTCTTTTTTTGCATGTGCGCCGCTTTTCAAGCATAGACTGGAAACGACGGGAGGTTTTGCACATGCCCAGAATTTATTTGAGTCCCTCCACGCAGGATTGGAACCCGTATGTCGACGGCAGTGGCAGCGAGGAATACTGGATGAATCTGCTGGCCGACACGCTCGAGCCGTACCTTTACGCAAACACCATCTCCTTTGTGCGCAACACGCCGGAGATGACCGCGGCCTCGTCCATCGCGCAGGCGAACAGCCTCGGAGGCTTTGACTTTTACCTTGCCCTGCACTCCAACGCCTCGGGGGAGGGGCAGGCGGGGAAGAACCGCGGCATCATCGTCTTTTACTATCCCACGAGCAGCGACGGAAAGCGCGCTGCCGAGCTCTTCGCCGCGCAGCTGCGCATGGTCTACCCGCTGCCTGCAAAGGTGACGACGCAGGCGACCACAACGCTCGGCGAGGTGCGGCGGCCCAGATACCCTGCGAATCTCATCGAGCTCGGCTATCACGACAATTACGACGATGCGCGCTGGATCGAAAATAACCTCGACGCCGCGGCGCAGGCCATCGCGCGGGGACTGACGGAGTATTTCGGCCTGCCGTTCATTTACCCGCAGCTCGTGCGCACCGGCGTCGTCACGACGGAGGGATCGGCGCTGCGCCTACGAAGCTATCCCGGCATCGACGGGGAAGTGGTCGGCAGCATCCCGAACGGCGAGAGCGTGCAGGTCTACGGGAGCTATCAGGGCTGGTACTCCGTGGGCTACAACGACCAGCTCGGCTACGCGGCGCAGGCCTACATCGCGGTGTGACATTTGCCCGTTTCCGATATTTTCCGGGCGCGACTTTTCCTTGACAGCTGGTTATAAAAAGTTTACAATGTTTTTTGGATTTATGGAGGGGAGAGAAGGGGAATCTCCCGTTTATGATTCAAAAACCCAACGATAGATCAATCGCATCGATCAAAAAACAGCACACAGGAGGAATCGCATGATCAGCTATCTCTACGCTGCGCTTATCGCGGTGGGGACGCTCGTCATTGGCATTCTTCTTGGTATTTGGATTCGCAAGAGAGCCGCTAAACGCGCCGAGGAGAAGATCTCCAACGCCGATGAAGAGGCGCTTCGTATGTCAACGAAGCGATCAAGAGCGCTGAAAACAAGAAACGCGAAGTCATGTTGGAGGCAAAGGAAGATATCCTGCGCTCCAGAAACGAATACGAGAAGGAAGTCAAGGAACGCCGCGCCGAGCAGCAGAAGCAGGAGCGCCGGCTCCAGCAGAAGGAGGAGAACCTCGACCGCAAGACCGACGCGCTGGAAAAGCGCGAGGAGGCCCTCAACCAGAAGCATGCCGCTCTGGACAAGGAAAACGAAGAAATCAAGATCATCAAGCGCAGCCAGACCGAAATGCTCGAACGTATTTCCGGTTTTACTGCCGAAGACGCCAAGAAGTACCTGATCGAGCAGGTCGAGAGCGAAGTGACGCACGAGACCGCGCTCAAGATCAAGGAGCTGGAGCAGCGCGCCAAGGACGAGGCCGATTCCCGCGCCCGCGAGATCGTCGCCTCTGCCATCCAGCGCTGCGCTGCCGACCATGTTGCCGAGATCACCGTCAGTGTGGTGCCCCTGCCCAATGACGAGATGAAAGGCCGCATCATCGGCCGCGAAGGCCGCAACATCCGCACGATCGAAACGCTCACGGGCGTCGACCTCATCATCGACGACACGCCCGAGGCGATCATTCTGTCGGGATTCGATCCCGTTCGCCGCGAAATCGCCCGGCTCGCGCTGCACCAGCTCGTGACCGACGGACGCATCCACCCGGCGCGTATCGAGGAAGTCGTGGCCAAAGTGCAGAAGCAGATCGAGGAGGAGATCATCGAGGCCGGCAAGCGAACGACGATCGATCTGGGTATACATGGGCTGCACCCCGAGCTGATCCGGCTGATCGGCAAGATGAAATACCGCTCTTCCTACGGACAGAACCTGCTCCAGCACTCGCGCGAGGTAGCCAACCTGTGCGGCATCATGGCCGCCGAGCTCGGTCTGAACGCCAAGCTGGCCCGGCGCGCCGGACTGCTGCACGACATAGGCAAGGTTCCCGACGACGAGCCGGAGCTGCCGCACGCGATCATCGGCATGAACTGGCCGAAAAGTTCAAGGAAAAGGCCGAAGTAACCAACGCGATCGGAGCGCACCACGACGAGATCGAGATGACGAACCTCATCTCGCCGATCGTTCAGGTTTGCGACGCGATTTCGGGAGCTCGGCCGGGAGCCCGCCGCGAGGTCGTCGAATCGTACATCAAACGCCTCAAGGAGATGGAGGAAATGGCCCTCTCCTACCCCGGCGTGATGAAAACCTATGCCATTCAGGCCGGCCGCGAACTACGGGTGATCGTCGGCAGCGAGAAGATCTCCGACCAGCAGGCCGACAGCCTGTCGCACGACATCGCCAAGAAGATTCAGGACGAGATGACTTACCCCGGTCAGGTCAAGATCACGGTGATCCGCGAGACGCGCTCGATCAGCTATGCGAAATAGCGCGCCCGGTCGCTGCAGATACATTCGGGAGAGAAGCCAGCCTACGGCTTCTCTCCTCTTTTTTCCCGGTTTCCTCTCAGGAATCCGTCCGGCCGAAACGAACGGTCCAAACGACGAAGACGGACAAGACACGACATCCGGTGCGATCAGGCATCCAATCAGGCTACATCGGTCCGACCCGGAGAACAGCATCCTACGGTCGCCCGCCGGCAAACAGACCGCCGCATGCGAGAGCCGACCGGCACCTAAAAAACGGGATACTCGCGGGACAAACGGCGACACGGTCCGGTCTTTCCGGAAACGGTCCGGACCGTTTCCTTCTGTCGGGCGCTCCTGCGGACAACGATCCGCCGCTGCCAAACGGTGCAAGAGACCGATCCTTAGCCGTAACGGCAACCTATTCCCTGCCTGCCGATACGATGCAAACAAGACGTCCCAAGCACGGGAAACGAATCAAGATGGCGAATAATCGCCGGCATTCTCACAGAGAACTCATACGCTCGCCGGCCGTGATTCGCGGCTGCCGGCCGCGAAGTTCAATTCCGACTCCTACCTTGACAGGGAAACTCGTACGGCGTCAAAATCCGACGACCGATACGATACGACGCAAATCGGATACAGAAATAAAGCGCCATGCGACCGCAACGAATACCTGCGGTCAAAAACTTCCGAATCGGACGGACCATTCGGCGAAACTTCTTTCAAAATTTTGCTCCATTCGATGACCATCGATTCGGGATAGGAGCATGCCCCGGAACGACCACCGGCATACCTGCACAATAAAGACACGGAAACCGGGGTCGGCCGAACATTCCCCTCCTCGACGAGACAGACCGGCCGGGCCGTTCCCGATCGTCCGTTCAACGGGCAGGCCCCCTCGGGGCCTCCAAGAGGCTAAAAGGCGATTTCCCGCTCGGACAAGGCGGCCCGGATCTTCGGCGCGACCCGCCGGAAATCGGGCATCGAGGCCAATTCGTCAAGCGTAACCCAGCGGAAGCCGTCCGACTCGGCCCGGTCGATCACGACCCGAGAATCGCCGTCGAACAGGAAAACGAAGCGCATGTCGAAATGCCGATGTTCGTCCTCGCCCTTGCTCGGGCAGGGCGGAATGTAATGCCCGTCCGCATCGGCCGGAACCGGCAGCAAGGAGCCGCTCGGCGGGGGGAGCCCCCGCCGGCCCCAT
>ERZ791618.1092-NODE-1092-length-10209-cov-1.747784_pt1 | contig 10209 bp, 15 predicted proteins | sample MGYA00510059_ERZ791618 | MGnify/ENA primary metagenome ERZ791618 (study PRJEB30046, sample SAMN00715159) | human gut metagenome | study: EMG produced TPA metagenomics assembly of the A metagenome-wide association study of gut microbiota in type 2...
AAGAGGACCGCTGCCCTGAATAACCACGGTATCACCGAAATTGAACCCCTCCAAATCAAAACTGCTGAACTCACGAGCCTTTTCCAACGTGTAGGTAACACACATAACCTCAGTGAAACAAGCCAAATCGTTGGGTAAGCCATCAGGGATTTTATAGAGCCGCGCGCCGGGTTCGATATACATGTACTGGGAAAAACCACCGTAGAGTTTTTTGCTGAAAGTGGTAGAACGATTGTGTCCATAATGGAACTGGGCCTTTTCACACCACGGATAACTTGGCATATTTTTGCAGAACCAACATTTGCCGCATACCACATCCGGGCAAATCGTCACTCGATCGCCAACCTTTAAATAATCTCCATCGAAGGAAAGGTTCTGAGCCCCCTCCTCATCAATAGCCACAATTTCCATAGCCAATTCGTGACCCTGAATGATGGGAAAAGGAATGGAAAATTCATCTGGCGTTCCCTTATACTGAACTGTCTCGCCGCTGTAAGTGTGTTTATCCGTACCGCAAACACCGGCCATCAGGATCTTACAAATAGCTGCCCCCCTGCCCAATGTGGGCATATCAAATTCCTGGATTTCAACGTGACCGCTGCCAACTGTGACTGCTGCTTTTACTCTCTGGTTCATGTTAGTCCTCCTTTTTCACACGGCAACGGTTAGCATATTTTATACACCCCGCTGCCTAAGTCATGTTTTTCTTACGATAAGTTCCGGTTCAAACATTATCTGGTTTACCTTGCGATAGGGCTCCTCTGAAGAGATCATTCTGCCAGCATTTTCATGCCGTGGGAACCTATCTGGTAATCGGCTTGGGCAATGGTGGTCAAAGGATAGTCCATATACTGGTCGATGGGGATATTGTCATATCCCACGATACTGACATCGTCCGGAATACGGTATCCGCTGGCACGGGCTGCACTGAGAGCGCCAATCGCCACAATATCAGATGAGCAGAACAGTCCAAAGGGCGGTCTGCATATTTTCATAATTCGTTCAAAGGCTCGGTAGCCATCTTTAAATTGCAGATTGTCATAAAGAACACGATTTTTGGGAAAGGGAATATCCTTTTCCCGATAGGCATTGCGGATACCATGGGTCCGATTAGTGGCTACGCTGATGTTTTCCGGGCCGCTGAGGAAGTAGATATTTCTTTTTCCCTGCTCCAGAAGGTACTTTGCTGCCAGGTAACCGCCCTGAATATCATTATTAATTACATAACTCACGGTATTGCAGGTAGCACTGCACCGCGAAAGGAACATAAAAGGAATCCTGAGATTTTGATAATTGGCTTCGTTGATAGGAACCGTCAGCAAACCGGCCAAGTCCAACTGCTGAATGCGATTAAGCTGCTGAATTTCCATATCAGGGTCTTCTTGGGTGTGACAAGCCACTACGGAGTAGTTATGAGTTCTGGCAATATCCTCCACGCCCTGCCACAGTCGCGCAAAATACGGATTTGAAACATCCGGAACCAAAAAACCAATCATCTGTTGATGTCCATCACGGTAGATGTCCAACTGCTGCCCGGCTCGGTAATGGCTTACTCGCGCAACTTCGATAATTCGTCTGCGGGTATTTTCCGAAATTTCCGGGCTTTGATTCAAAGCCTTGGATACGGTGGAAACAGATGTCCCGGTCAGTGCCGCAATCTCTCGCAGAGTGATTTTTTTTGCCATGAGAGCCTCCTTTGTCTTTCTGTGCAAGCACAGCGTCAGCGTGTGTCTTATTCGTCATATCATTATAGTACAGACACGCAGGTTCAGGCAATGGCGGCAAAGAAGACTAAGGACGGAATAGGCGGGGACTTATCAGGAGCGATAAGCCCCCGCCTTTATCATTCTCTAAGAGCAAGATACTGTATGCCGCACTGCGGCATATGGAGTGCTTAGTGCCAGTTCAAATAATCCTCGGCATTCTCAGCAGTGACCATGGTGCAGGAAGTATACATATCCTTTGCAGGAGTGCCATTGACAATCAGTTCAAACAGAGCCTTCACACCTTCCTCGGCCATAACACCAGGAGTCTGGGCCACAGTAGCGGTCATGCCTCCGTCCAAAATGGACTGTGCACCAGCGGGAGATCCGTCAAAGCCGATAACCTTCACATCACGGTTAGCCGCCTGCACAGCCGTGGCAGCGCCCATGGCGCCGGGGTCGCTGGTAACATAGATGCACTGAAGGTCGGGGTAAGCAGTCAGCAGGTTTTCGGCGATGCTCATAGCGGTGCCCTGATCGCCGTTGCAAGGCTGCACATCGCCTACCAGCTCGATATTGGATGCGTCTTTAAGGCCATCCAGATAACCGTTGGTACGGTCAGTGTGGCACTGGTTGCCCAGCGTGCCGGTAATCACCGCCACCTGGCCATTGACATTGGCTGCAGTCCACTCACCTGCCAGCTTGCCGCCGTCATAGTTATTAGTACCTATGAAGGCAGCCACATCGGCCCCGGCATCCGCATTGGTATCCAAGCAAATTACAGGAACATTCTTTTCGTTGGCTTTCTTGATGGTATCCACCACCTCAGCGGTACCGCAGGGAACGATCAGCACACCATCCACGCCACTCTCCAGATAGGATTCAAACATCGTGATCTGCTCATTTACGCCATCCTCAGAGGGGGGTGCGGATGCCACGATCTCAACGGTGTACTCGTCATTTGACAATTCTTTGGCAGCAGCCTTGGCAAAGTCCTGCATAGCAACGAAATAGGGATTCGATAAGGTTTTCGGAAGCAGTGCGATGGTCAAGGTTTTCTTACCGGTGTTGTCGGTGTCTGTACCACTGGCCTCATTGCTTTTTCCGCCACAGGCCGTAAGACTTAAGCACAGTACCATAGTCAGCAAGATTGAAAGTCCTCTTCTCATTTGTGTTTCCTCCTTATTTTGTTCTATAAATGTATATCTCAAAGCGGAGATCCGCTTATGAGTGCAAAGGTATAGGGGTCAATCCACACGTTTGGCAGCCGCAGCCTTACGCTGCACATCAACGATAACAGCTAACAGAATCACTGCGCCAGTAATCATCTGCTGGTAGTAAGTGGAGATCTCCAGAAGTACGATGGCATTGCGAATAATAGCAACCACAATTGCACCAAGAACTGTACCGATGATGCCGCCCTCACCGCCCAGTACAGATGTACCGCCCAGCACGGAAGCGGCTACAGCCTCCATCTCATAAGACTGTCCAGCATTGGCCTGCGCAGCACCCAGGCGGGCCACATAGACGATACCTGCGATTGAGACCATGATTCCGGAAATGATGTAGACTTTACACTCATTCCATCGGGTCTTGATGCCGGAGAGCCGGGCAGCTTCCCGGTTAGAACCAACCGCAAGAATGTAACGGCCGGTAGCCGTGTAGGAAAGGATAAACTGGCCTACCACGGCGGCGATGATGAAGATAATAACCGGAACAGGGATCCCCGCAACACTGCCGCTGCCGATCCATCGAAAGTTTTTATCGGAGATGGTGATGGGACTGGCCTGAGTGATGACCAGTGTCAGTCCTCGGCAAAGATACATCGTGCTCAAGGTCATGATGAATGGCGGTATTTTCAAGCAGGAGATGATCGTGCCATTGGCAAGGCCCACAAGAGCTCCCACCAAGAGGCTGGCGATGATCGCTAATATAATGGATCCCTGATGTCCTACGATATATGCAGCCACTACTCCCACTAAAGCCAGTAGAGAGCCTTGGCTCAAATCAATGCCTCCTGTCATCAGCACGAATGACATTCCTAACGCCATGATGACATATACGGCGGCTTGAACCAGAACACCGGTCAGGTTGCTGACGGTCAAAAACCGTGGGTTTGCGATGGGAAGAACAATCATCAGAACAACCAGTGGAACTGCGGCAGAAAGCCACGGGTAGTCGAAATGGAATTTGCGGCGTTCGACTGTCTGTTTATCTGCAACGGTGTTTTTCTGTTCCATCAAATTCCCCTCCTCTTAAATGGAATAACTCATAATCTTTTCCTGGGTGGCATCTGCTCGGTCAATGAGTGTTTGCAGTAATCCGTCCATCTCGCATAACGATGACCCTGTCGCAAATGCCAAGAATTTCCGGCAGCTCCGAGGAAATGACAATGACCGCTGCCCCTTGGGCTACCAAGTCGTTGATAATCTGATAAATTTCGCTCTTGGCACCCACGTCGATACCGCGGGTAGGCTCATCAAAAATGTAAATATTTGCCTCTGAGCAGAGCCATTTGGCAAAAACCACTTTCTGCTGATTGCCACCGCTGAGAAACTTAGTCATGCGGTTAATGCTGGGGGTCTTGATACGCAATTTTTCTTTATACTCCTCAGCAGAATCGCGCTCCTTACGGCTGTTAATCACTATGCCGCGGCTGAACTTTCGCCGTAGAGATGGCAGTGAAATATTTTCCTTAACCGTCTTTGTCAACAGCAATCCCTCATACTTTCGATCCTCAGGAAGGTAGCCGATACCACATGCAATGGCATCAGAGGGATTATTGATTTTTACAGGCTTACCATCAATTTTGATGATACCGTAGGTTCGAGGAATCGCACCAATGATTGCCTTAGCAGTTGAGGTGCGGCCAGAGCCTACCAAACCGGAAAAGCCAAGGACCTCACCTTTATGAACCTTAAAAGAGATGTCATAGATGGTATTAGGAATCTGGAGATCATCCACCTCCAACGCAACCTTTCCGATATGGCTCTCCCGATGTGGAAACTTCTCATCCAGTGTTCGTCCCACAATCATATTGATGACCTGATCCATGTCTGCCTTCTTGCAGTCATCAATTTCTCCGGTCAAAGCTCCATCTCGGAAAATCGTAGCCCTATCGCCAATACGTTTAATTTCCTCCATTCGGTGAGAAACATAAATAAAGGTAACTCCCTTAGCCTTCAGGGTTTCGATAATGCGGAAGAGGTTGTTGATCTCATGGTCGGACAGAGAAGATGTTGGCTCGTCCAAAATAACGATGGACGGATCTTGAGAAAAGACCTTTACGATTTCCACGATTTGTTGGTCTGCCACGGATAACCTGCGAACAGGCGTCCGCGGATCAATGTGGTCCACACCCAGTTCCTGAATCCAACGTTTGCACTCTGCATAAGTTTTTTTCCAGTCAATCGCACCGGTAGCTCCGCGGATCTCACGGGTCAAGAACACATTTTCCGCGACGTTCAAGTGAGGAATTAAACTGTTTTCCTGAAACACCGTGCCAATGCCCAACTTTCTGGATTGCAGTGTATCGTGGATCTTAACAGGCTCATCGTTCAGATAGATGGTTCCGCCTTCATCAGCTTGGTATACCCCTGTAAGAATCTTGATCAGGGTGGACTTCCCTGCTCCGTTCTCACCTAAGAGAACGTGGACATCTCCACGATGAATCTCAAAGGACATATTCTTCAAAGCCTTGACACCGGGAAATGTTTTCGAGATGTTTTCAAAGCGCAAAATATTGTCAGACACGACAAACAACGCCCTCCCTTCTCTATATATTTTGGTTAAGTTGTGTTATCAATATAGAGCATAGAATGATTGCTTTCAATATGTTGCAAGCGAAAAAAGTTTCATAATAACGAAAATATTTTCGCTGTTGGGAAAAGCAAATTACGAAATTACTCTGCAGCAACCTGAAAATGTGACCACCTAAATGAACATCGCATCCGCAGGAAACTTTCTGCCATTTTGAGCGCCACTCTCCCGAGTGGAAGAGCCCTTACTTGCGGTGGGCTTTTTCCTTTTACGCATTGCCCCGATCCTGTCAGCCGATAGCTTTCCTTTTTACTCGACATTTTCCGAAGCATCACCTATAATCTGGAGTAGAATTGTTTACTGAGGGAGGAATATTTGCCGTGAAAATGATCGACCCCACCGCCATGTCCCGGTTCACCGCTCTGCGGGAAGCTGCCGGGAAAATCGACCGTCTGGTTCCCCATGTCCGCCTCATGGAGCAGCCGCCCCACGAAAGCCGGGATACCGCCTCCGTGGCGCTGGAATTTCCCACGCCCCTTGTGGTCCTCAACTCCACCATCCGGCAGGCGCTGTCCTTCCTGTTCTCTGCCTGCGACACCGTGCAGACGGACAAGACGGAGCGCGGCATCTGCTTCACCTTCACCGTTTCCAAAATGTGGATCACGGAGGACGCGGAATGAACCGCCCCTCGGATGTCGAAAAGCTGTCCTCCGACAAGCGCCTCGCGTGGCGTGCGCTCTCCACTTTAGGTGCGCAGCTCCCTCTCATGGATGCCGCCCTTTCTGTGGAGGAGGCCTCGCCGGCAGCCGGTATGCCCACCGCCACGGTCACGGTCTCATTCCAAACGGCCACACGCTTGCCAATGGACCCACGGTTGCAATGGGGATGCTTTCTATCATGCAGATCTCCTGCACTCCTATTGTGACGAGGAGGGCTGCATCTGCATGGAATACGTTTTAAATCTCACATGGACAGAGGGCACCCCTTCGTGAGCGCCCCGCTCCCCTCTTACCTCAATTTTGGCCTCCCTTGGCTTCATTGAACAGGGGCTGAATGTCTGCGTCCCGGCTCCCCCTGACAGCGGTAAGTCCTATCTGGGTAAAAGGAATGAGTCCTGCGTATCCAAGCGCAGGACTCATCCCTTTTTCACTCATTTTTTAAGGCTGAAGCAGTTGGCCGCAACGTAGACGCGGTGTTCCTCACGGTTAAGTTCTGTGATTATTCAGAGATGCTCTCTGTGCGTTAGGAACACCGGTTAGAGCTGTTATATCGTCTTTTTTCCATAGATACCGTTCCGGACAATACCAATATTCCTCTTTGCGTTTTTTGAAGATCCGGTACGGCGCATCCAAGGAATTATCATAGATATGGCACACATCGCAAAGCGGGACCAGTTCATGGACAAGGGCCAATGCCTTATCATAGCGGGAAATTATCTTTTCGGTTGGAACACCATGACCGCCGGCGGAAACTCGGGACGCCACACGGGCAACATTGATTTGCGGGTCGGCTGTCAGGACATAATAACAGCGAACGAAAAAGCCGGCATCTTTTGCTCGCTTGAGGAGTTTTAGGTTCCGGTCTGTGGACAAGACGGTCTCGAAGCAAAACCCCTTGTGTTTGTCCAAGTAATCTTCACGCCGCTTTTCTGCGATTTTGGCAGCCTCCATATTATCACAATCCAGGACTCGCTGAATTTCATCTGCATTGACATAAGGAAGCATCGGAGGGCGCAGCAGATCTGTTATTGTACTCTTACCGGAACCGTTTGGCCCTGCAAAGACAACAATCTCCGGCTTTTTAATCGGATTATTTTCCATATCGACCTTTTTTCATAGCCTCTCCCACAAGGGTCTTGGTGCCATCAGCGTGTTCCATATAAACCTTGCCGCTTTTCGGGTCAAATCTTGCAATGGGTTGATTCAAAAGGCGCTTTTTTTCCAGCTCGTTCTTTACAGCTAACCGCGCGTTTCGAACAACGACGCCATCATGCGGGACAGGTGCAGACATACCATATACTCCTTTCACATTCTCTCAATACAGCAACAAATCAGGTGTATTTCACACATTTTATCATTGTCAGTATATCACGAAGACACTGTGTTTACAACAGCCAAAGTGCAGCCCGGTACGGCTTGGGAGATGATAGTCCTCCTATCAAGATCAATGTAGACATTCTTTCACTCCCCCTGTCATTCTAATATCTGCTCTGATTTGTTCTTTCCGATTGGCATTCACGCAAGAATCCCATGTACGGCAAAAAGCACGGCCCGGGCTTAGCCCAGGCCGTGCTTCTATCATTACCGAATTGCGTCCTTGAATGCCTGACCCGCCTTGAATACAGGGGCCTTGGATGCGGGGATCTCCACGGTCTCCTTGGTGCGGGGGTTGCGGCCGGTGCGGGCGGCCCGCTCTTTGACCTCAAAGGAGCCGAAGCCGATCAGCTGCACCTTCTCGCCGGACTTCAAAGCAGTCTCGACCGTGGTGATGAACGCGGCCAGAGCAGCGTCGCAGTCCTTTTTGGAAAGGCCGCTGGTCTCAGCCATGGCGGCGATCAATTCAGTCTTATTCATTGTATTTTCTCCTCGTATTGTATTTTTCGCTGGTATAACGCAATTATACAGGACATACGGCAAAATAGCAATCTCCGCTTGATTTTTCAGGCCCTGCGGCACAGAAGGCTCCGCCATCCTTGTCCTTGGCACGCTTTTTTGTGCTCTGCCCTATCAAAACTCCAACAAATAGTTGCAGTTGGTACTGCTGAAGAAGTCGCGGCAACACGCAAATCTGTTTCCGTGCTATTGGCAGAACGCAACCAGATGTGTCGGCTCAATAGGTAGCTTTTGAGAGAATGATTCTCTGCCGACGCTCACCATGATCAGGAAAAATAGGGTACGGTACAACAATTTTACTGTACCATACTTTAACAAGTTAAATGGTGAAATTTACAGTGGAAATAGAGGCACCCGCAGCAATTTTACTGTACCCTATTCTGAGAAAAACTCCTTCATCACAGCGTCCAGCCGCTTCTTCAGATTCTCCAGCGGTGTTCTGTGGCTGTCTTACATTTCCGATTGTTGGACGGATCCCCCGGATTTTACTTATACATTTGAACCGGCTTACTCGGCTGCGGATGTTGCAGGTGACTGCACTGGGGCCGATACCGATAGGCTTATACAGCAAGGAACAGGGGATCGGACCCTCTCCCGTACCGCCCAGCAGGAGCACATCATCTCCGGACCGAATATCGGAATGATCCGTCACGTCCACCATGAACATATCCATGCACACACGGCCGACAACAGGACAGATATGACCACGAATGGTTTCTCTCCTTGTTTTTATTCCAAGGCTTTCTTAATGAGCCATTCGTCGCAAACGGTTAACCTTTTCTGTACTTTGTTTTTCTGCCTCTTCCGTCCTGATAAATCAAGCCGTTTGTAACCATGCGTTTTAGAATACGGCTGGCCGTTGTTTGGCTGACATCCAGCAGTTGATCCACATCGTTACGCACTACATAGCCGTTTTTGGCAATCAGATCCAGAATTTTTTCTTCATTGGATTTGCGTTCATTAGACACGGTATCCATTGCCTTAACGGCATTTCTATTGGGAAGTGTAATTTTGAAAGCATTGTTTGTTACTTCAATTTTAGGCTCTAACCCTGTGCCTGCGTATGCTTTCATGATTTTGGGCATACCGGTTCCGTAAGCTTCAATCAACTGTAAGCGATAGAAGATAGTTGCTAATTTTCATTTTATTCTGTTTTTATCGTTATTTGCTTTGCGCCGTTGGCATCTCTATTGGCAAGATACTGCGGTGCTTTTTAACGCTGAGCTTGCCTCGAAGCGAAGGATCGACCTCGATCAGGATTTCGTTGATTTTCTCGGTAAGCTCAATCACCTTGCTCAAATCAAAAGGGGCGTGACTATACTCAAATTTCACACACGCCGTAATTTTGTTACTTTTCATTACTCAAACCCTCACAAATACAACGTTTTTGCATTGTTTTGAACCGTAGAGTAGAGGGTATTGCTCACACATGGGCCAACACACCTATACAACAGTTCTTCATAATGCAAAAAACTCTTTCATGATGTACGGATAAGCCTTCCCAAGCGCGGATATAGATGGATTTCAATACTATCTGGCTTTTCCGGATCTCGATACCCATTTCAATCTTGCCAAGGTGATTCGGAGTAATGCTTAAAGCCGCAGCTAATTCCTCCTGCGTCATGCCGCGCTCCTTTCGCAGCGCTTTCAGGCGACGGCCAAACTCCACTTGATTAAAGCGCATCTTATTTCCTCCATTTTCTGAAAAATATGAAAGTTACAAAGTAACCGTCAAAGCTAACGGCGTATAGACTCCTATGGGATAATAGTGGTGGGACGTTGCGCAACGTTCCACCACTATTAACGTCAGGGGGGATACGCCATGACATCCATAGAGTTGAAGCACCAGGCACGGCTGCAGGAATGGGCGGGAGCCATTCGGGATTGCAGAAGCAGCGGATTGTCAGTCAGGCAGTGGTGCAGGGAGAGAGGAACCACACCAACTACATACTATCGCTGGGAACGTGAGCTATTGTCTGTTGCCAGTACAGCGAAGGCACTGTCTGAAACGCCTGCGGTTGCATTTGCAGAATTACCAGTACCGAAACAGGTGTGCTGCAACACAACGGAACGTTCCGCTACGCTGCGCATCGGCAAAGAACGATTACCTACTGTCAAGAGATGGTAGGTAAAAG
>ERZ791618.1093-NODE-1093-length-10200-cov-1.604140_pt1 | contig 10200 bp, 7 predicted proteins | sample MGYA00510059_ERZ791618 | MGnify/ENA primary metagenome ERZ791618 (study PRJEB30046, sample SAMN00715159) | human gut metagenome | study: EMG produced TPA metagenomics assembly of the A metagenome-wide association study of gut microbiota in type 2...
GTTCGCTGAAAAAGGCGGAAGTAGTGAAACTGGCTTTTCGGTATATCGACAAGGCAAATATCAATCCGCCGATGCCCCCGAATCGGTCAAAGCCGAACTTGCCAAAATCAACAAACGGCAGGATGCTATTATACGTTTTATCCGTAACTACGAGGAAAAGGAACTTAACCCGATGATACGGGCGACCAATTCGATAGCCGTCCGCTTCGATAGTATTGTGAAAGCATTGGAAACACTTGTTCTTTCGCAGTTGGAGAAGAACCAAGAGAAACACAATGCCGTGCTGCAAAGAATCAGTGACAAATTCGGCGAACATGCCGACGTGATAAACAGTCAGGGTAAACATATCGGCGCGTTAAAAGAGACGCAGAAAAAAGACAATGCAAAACTTTTGAAGTTGATTAGCCTTTATGCGGAGTTGGCAGCTTGCGGAGTGATGGACGGCAAGCGCAAAGAGAGCCTGAAAGCCGAGATAACGAACCTGATAAACGAATAGCAAACAATGAACATCGATTTCCCGCCACCGTCCAACGGAGTGTATAACAATGCAGGCAGCAGCCGACAGTTAGCCAACTATTGCGAGCATGAAGATTTGCAACGGATGGAGCAGGGAATCTATACCGAAGGCTTTTTCAACCTTACGGATGATAATGTCTATAAATCCCATGTGATTAAAGACATTGACGGGAATATCGGGCAACTCTTAAAGACTGATGCCAAGTTTTACGCCGTTCACGTCAGCCCGTCCGAAAAGGAACTGCAAGCGATGGGAAGCACGGAACAGGAACAAGCCGAAGCCATGAAGCGGTATATCCGCGAAGTGTTCATTCCCGAATATGCCAAGAATTTCAATAAAGGATTATCAGCCGAAAACATCAAATTTTACGGCAAAATCCATTTCGACCGAAACTGTTCCGACAACCGTCTGAATATACACTGCCATTTGATTGTGAGCCGTAAAGACCAATCGAACAAAGTCAAGATAAGCCCGCTTACCAATCATCGAAACACCCAAAAAGGCGTTATTACAGGCGGTTTTGACCGTATCGCCTTATTTGAGAACGTGGAGAAAGGTTTTGATAATCTATTCGGTTATAATCGGCAACTACCCGAAACTTTTGAATACTGCAACACTATGAAGAACGGCACTGTCACGGATAAACTATGGATGCAGGAACGGGAACTGAAAGCCCCCGAACAAGATTTTGCTGGTGAAAAGAAAAAAATTGTCTATGTTCAAACAGATGAAAATATAAAAACACAAATAAAAATATAAAAAACGATTTCAGATACTTCAATACAACAGCAAATCAGTACGTCAGTAAATCAATCAACTAATAATTCGGTAGGTCAATCAAACGATGGAAATGGTTGTCTTCTTTGTTTTCGATACTTCCATCGGCTGCGGATGCAATCCAGTGGATGAGCAACAACCGCTGAAACCCAAGAAAAAGAAGAAACGGAGACCAAGATTAAGCTGATAAAATATTAGATTTATATTGTGCCAAAAGTTATTTCCCGTCCAACTTCGGTTATTTCCCGCTCATGGCTTCCCTGCCCGTTTTGGAGGGCGGAAGCCCTGCGAGAATAACCGATTGTCCGAGAATAACTTTTGCCAGTTTAACGGCGGCATAGCCGCTTTTATTAATACAGTTTATTTTTGATACTAAAATCTAAAGATGCAAATATATATTGTGTACAACAGTTCTATGGCTGAAACAATTATAATAAGTAACGACAATATGGTGACCTGACCATATTTCTTTTCTGCTTTATTTAAATGCTCAGATAAATTTACTTCAAACATACCGTATGACTGCTTGCGAGCGATTTCTTTCATAAAATGCTCAATATAAATCAGCATTGAAAGAGAACAAAATGGCAACAACAATATCAGACTATTAAATTCTTTATTTATCTGACATAAAGCAAAATATCCTGTAATAAAAATTGTATTGAACATGAACAACTTATCATGCAACCTATCGAAATATTTTAACACATATCTTTTGGAATCGTATTCCAATTGTTCTATTTTACGTGAAAGGCGTTCCAAAGACTTCTCCGCTTCTTCGATTATTTTATCTCCATCAAGATTATCCATATTATTCATTATATCTTAGAATTATCGTTTATTATCGGCATATCTATTGTTTTGGTTAAACCCTCTAAAGGCTTTCGGGAGCTTTCTTCTTCGTAAATAAGAGATGAAAGATAGATTAATGCAGACCTCGTAAGTTTCAGAATTTTAAATGCTTTATCATAAAAATCAAGCCTTTCAATTTCATATGTTTCCGGTATTCGTTCCAACAAATATTTTTCCCTTCAACAATTTTAAATGATTTATGCTCCATAAAATTTCTCATTATCGCTATTTCCTTCGCTTCCGGTTCTATTGGTGAATCTACTCCTTCGTCCAAATCCTTGCTCAACCAAAATAAGCCCTGCAAAGCCAAATTTTGAGAGGTAAACATTTCCTCATTTATCGGATTATTCCTATTTCCTCTTTTATGCCATATATTTCTAAAAGAAACTCGATTTTTATCAATTCCCAAGTTTAAATATATATTCATAAGATAGGCTATCTTATCAAAAATAGAATAGCAAACGCGAAAGGATATTTTTATTTTTTCAATGGAAATGGCATAGACCGGACAATCAAAAGCAGTATAAAGGACAACATCTCTGTCTGAATAATGAGGTTTGTCAGTATTTACGCCTTCATAGAACAGAAACCTTGCTGAAACAAATTCCTGCTTCATTTGATTATACATCGATTGGCATATTGGTTTTTCTTCTCTTTTCAAGACCATTGTTGGAGTATGCAGAATATCGTGTGCAACAACATTTTGGGCTATAACATCATTTAGTGGATTTAGAAATAATACATTATCAATGCACCACTGTCTATAGTCAATTTCATCCGTTGATAATCCATGAAAGAAATCGTCATATTGCTTGAAATCATTCAAGTCTTTTAATGGATACCTTGTGGCAATGTGTTCCGCCAAACTATTAAACCCTGAACGGGCTTCTTCGTAAACATCTTTTTTATCACATGCTTCCAGTAAATGCTTTCGGGCATATTGCAAAAATATAAATTGATGTACCCCGTCAAAAACTTCCCTTGCATATCGGTATAATCCAAAACCCTTATTCCCCAAAGCCATGCCAAAATTGGGATTTATCAAAAGTGCTTTATTGAAATAGTCCTGCGCTTCTGAGAAACGCCCGATATGGTCAAAAGCACATCCCAGATTAGTTAGGATTTGACAAACATTAATATCTTCTCTTTTGCCAATGAGTTGCAAAGCACAACGTAAATGATATCTTGTTTTTCAAACTCTTTGGAACTAATGGGAACTTCGTAAGAGTTTAGATATTTTAGTTGTAATACATAACTCCAACCATTTGCCAAAAAATAATGAAATGTACTTTTTTGCTCATCATTGAAACGCTGCAAATCCACGTCCACAGATAGATTTAAACCGTTTTTTATAGATACAAGGTCATTTATACTTCTGGATTTCTCAAAAATATTGGCAAAATTATTTAGTATCTCATTAGGCGAATATGTATTTATATAGTAGGGGTTATATTCATGTTTATTTGTAGATTTATGTTATTTTACTTTTCCTATCTCGTCGATTATTCGACCTATATCGTTCCCTTCTTCCTCAATCCACTCATCAGTTTTTATGAGGTTTTGTAGTATTGCCAGTTGTTCAGAAGAATATAGGTTAGCGGTTAATGATGATAATTCTGTAGTTTTATCCCATTCGCTACGGTGATAATCTTCTGTATCTTTGATTCGTTCGGGTTTACCGTTGGGATTTAGAAGTTGTAACGAAGAGGCTTTGTCCTTAATCATTTCAACCCGATGATAAATCCGCTCATAAATTTGTAATCCCATCAAGTCCCAATCACACAGGTAATATATCGGATATTCAATTTTCGGTAAATTTTCAATCGGCAAGGTATTATTGCCGCCAACGTGCCATAATTCAACATTCCTTTTTGGGGCAATGTCAAGGGTAAGAAAATAACGATTTTCACATAGGATTATACATGTTGGATTTTTGCATGGAACACGATAAATCCACTGACCTTCGTTCTGGGGAAACTTATCTATCCCTATTATTTTTAACACAGCATCTTCCAATGCAGAACCCTTTTCAATATGTTTGGCCGATTTGAAGAACGATTTTGAAATTCCTTTTCGTCCGTCTTTTCCTGCCTCTATTTTACTTCGCATTTCGGATAATAGTGTTTGCCCACTATCGACCAAGACATTCTCACATTGCTTGATGTTCATTAGGCTCTTGATTTCAAATTCCGAAAATGGAGTGTGGGGCGTCAAAATCTGATTTTCCGACAGAAAGGAATAATACTTGTGAAATAGACCTTCTATATTTTCCCGCTCATATTCATCGTCGAATTTACTGTATGGCTCTATGGTTTTAGTTGAACCGATTTTCTTCTTAATATACCCTTCTCGTTTTAGATATTTGAAGTATGGGCGTTCCTGTACTTTCAAATTGGTTTTGCGTTCGTGGTATAATTGATACAGCGCTTTAAACTCAGGCCATGTTAATTGTTTATTTATCATATCTTCTGAATTTCATCGGCATTACTAAATATAGCAAAAGTACTCACTCGTTCTTTCCGCTTTTTACTGCCGTTGAGGATGTATAAATATTGTTCACCGTCCCTGAAATCATCAAGGGGATTGATTGACATTGATATTAGCTGATAATCTTTGGCTTCGGCAATTCGTTCAAGTAAATCGAAATTACTACCAATTCCTTCAGCCTCGTCAATAGGCATAAAACGTAATCCACTGTGTTGTCTCCCCTTTTCTTTTTTCTCAACTAAGGAAAGACGGGCAACGCATAACATGGCAGTAACGGCATAGGTCTGACCTGCGCTCCCGACATTCTTTTCTCCATCATCCGACTCCATTTCGAATTTTATATCAAAATAGTTCTTGGGATTTAATAAGTCTTCTATTTTCGCATTCTTGAATCCACCACATTTTTCAAAAGCTGTAGCCATCATGTCAGGAATATCAATTTTTTCTCTTAATGCTGCAAATAAATCTTGATGAATGCTTTCTTGTTTTATCGAATCATTAAGCTTTTCCAAAAACATATCAATCCAATCGATTGGATAAATTAAAGAAAACGGACAAGTAAGACTTAACTTAAATCCTTGTGATATTTCTTTATCCGAGCCTTTAAAATAGGCTCCAATCTCATACATTTTTGCAACATAATCGCTGACAGCATCTCTAACATCCTGAAAAATTTCCTTGAGCAAATTCAGTTTCCGATTTCCGATATGGATATGTGTGTCATTTAACTGTTTGAGAAAGTCTAACATTTGCTGTAAAGCATCTGTCTCATTTGACGTCAATTGTTTTGCGGGAATCTCATTAACAACTTCTCTTGTTAATGCCAAATAATCTTCAGACCCCATGAATCGTTGATACATTTTTTCGCTTAAAAACTCGATAACAATATCATCATATGCTTGCTTATAAGCATTCCTTGCTGAATAGAATAATTGTTCTTTTTCTTCGGGTTTGGCTACAATATTAATTTTTAAGTTTATCTGTTGGTCTGACTGTGCTTGATAATCTAACTTTGCCTGATGATAAAGGCTGTCTTCTTCTTGAATCTTAGTTTTCAGAACTTTTATTTCTTCTTTGCAACTGTGTTTTTTCTTTAGATTATCATTTAGTTCTGAGCGAAGATTTAATATGCTTGTCGTATCTAAATCCTCAGGGATTTGTATATAAGTTGAAAATAATTGTCGAAATCGAGTTGCTCTATTTTGTTTATATATAAGCAGTCTGTTTGCTTTTTCTTGAAGTTGTCTGATAGCGGTTTGAACTTCAAGAAAAGAGAAATTCTTTGAGAATTCTATTTGGCAGGCTTGTTGTATATCTTTTTTTACTTGCTCTTGCTCCGTTTCTCCCTTTATTTTCAGGATTTTGGCAGCATCAAGTTCCGATTTGGTTTGCTTAATGTCTTCTCCATTAAAATGGACTTTCAACAATTCATCTAATTGTGTGGCAGTAATATCTAAATTTTCATCAATGATATATGCTGATATTTCATCTCTACGAACAAAAGCGTTAACTGCATTCTCGCCATGTTTAGACGCCACTTTTTGCATAGCCTCTATAGTTTCTTTCTCTTCTCTTAATGAATTGATGATTTCTGCTGCATCTTTGTATTTTTCGTTGAAGTATCCCGTAATTTCGTCACTATTCTTCGTTGTGAAAAATCGTTCGGGTATGTAAGGTACAAATCTCCTAATGCTGCCCCAATCAACCCAAAAACCATTCGGATTGCTTTCTTTTTCCCCGATTTCCAAGTTGCCAAAAAAAGTTTCCGGATTTGGTATATATTGTGTATTCTTTTCAATACTTGCAGGTTTCTCAATAAGTATCATATCTAAGTTGAACAAGACACTTTCTTCCTCATGTGATAATGATGGTTTGTTCTGTATTGTCCAATATGCTAAAGATTTAGTATTGGTGACATCTGAAAAGTCCTTTAAAGTAGTAAGTCTCTTTATTTCGGTGTTGATTTCTTCTGTTCTCTTCTTGTAAAAAGCAGAGCCATCAACTGCTCCTCTCGCCCAAGGAGATTTTGTCCATTCTTCATATAACTTTTGCTTCATCAATTCATCACCCAAATTTTTCAAGTGTTCCTTTTCAGCCTTCTCACTCAATTGTTTTGAGTGCCTATCTCGTAATTTTTCGCATGTTTTATAAGCATCAAGTAATTTTTCTACTTTTTGCACTTGAATGTACTGTTCGTCGAGTTTGGGGTATTTCTGAAATGCAACGGACTCTTTAGTCAGATACGCTGTTATATTTTCTTGAGCATTTTCAATGATGGATAATTTATCTGCTAAAAGATTTACGTTTTTCCGTTGCTCCTCAGCTTCTGCTGAAAATAAACGCAAAAAGGAATTGGCTACTTTATGATTGATACTTTTTATGTCATACTGAAGCTGAATACATTTTTCTTCTGCCGTATTCTTGTTTTGATAATGAAATATGGTTTTTGTTTTCAAATAGTCTTCCTGTGCTGCATCCCGTGCTTGTTTTAAATCGAAAAGACGTTTGAACTTTTCGTATTTGATTCGCACTTTTTCTAATGTGTCTTTATTTTCTTTGTGGTCTCTTAATTCTTGTGCTATATCTGCAAGTTGTTCGTCAAAACGAACTTTGATGATATTTTCCCTATCGTCATTAAGGAAAAACTCTTTCAACCATTTCGAATTGTTTTTAAATCCTTTACTACGAGAAAATGCGCGAATGATTTGTGCAAAATTCTTTAAGTTTCCTTCTGTCTTCAGGTCAATGGGAAGGATTTTGTTTTGTTCAAGTAATTCATGATATTTATTCAAAGACAGTTTTGCAGCATAAGCCTGTTTATTTTCTTTCATCCTTTCAGGAAGATTAGTTATATCTATAATCTCGTCACCCAACATAAAATCTTTTGATATAAGAGGTGAAGAAAGAGGCTCAAATACGTCTAATCCTATATTTGCTTGAATAATAAAAGGGTCAATGGAAGTAGTTGATATGTACATCCCGATGACAATAAATTTGTCCGTATCTATTGCAATGTTTAGAAATACATATCCATATCGTTCAATGATTAACTTTCTTGCTTCCCGCTCTGAACTTGAATCTGTGGCAGATTTAAATTCCCTTTCTCCGACTAATATCAGTTGTAACACATCTGCAATAATAGATTTTCCGACACCGCTGTCACCTGCAAAATCTGTCCGAAACGGATGAAAACGATAATCTGAATTATAATGATTACGAATGCCTACTGTTGAAAGGCTATATATACGAGGAAATTTTTTATTATCATTGCTAATCGGTGTATTGATGATGTAGTTTTCAAACATATTCAGTAAACGATTGAGAGACGGCATGATTTCAAAAGTTTCCGTGCTTTTGTCTATCATAATCCAACATAAATCGTTGAATTTTTTAAGCGCTTTGTCCATCTCATCTTCAATAGATTTTAGCTCATAATCCGTTTCTTCTGTATCTTCCGATTTTGCAAATAGCCGTAATAAGTGCGGTTTATATTCTTCATACTCCGACAATACTTGTACTTTAAAATCTTGGATTAGTATACGGCTTTCTGCTCTTGGTTCAAGAACATACATGCGAATTAATAGAAAGGCTATGATTAGATGCGATTCCGCAAGATATTCACGATTTTCTACAGGAATATTACCCCGTTGGTAGTATCCGTTTCCATCTTTGAAGAAATCAATGAAAAAGTATTCTAAATCACCTTCGCCCTCACGATTCAAATGGATATCAAACAAATTGTCATAATAAGATTTTAGTTTGTCGTAATATTTTCCGACAAAAGCAAACTGCTTACCCTGTGAAGGACATTTTTGAATATGTTTTCCACTTTTCAAAGCATAATCGACATCTGCAAATATTGATATTGCTTCTTGTGTCGTTAAAAATGCATAGCCTACATTTTCTTGTAAATAATCGTCTTCCATATTTTTATCATTGGATATTCGGGGATGCCAACTATTTCAGTTGAAATAGATATCCCGAATGAATTAATGTCACGGTAATATTTAGACATGGTTTTGTGAGCTAACTTCACACAAATACGGATATTCCCATTTTCTTTTTTGAGCACTTCATAAAAGAAAGCAGAAAAATCAACTTCTTGATATGCTTTTAGTCGATTTTCCAAATCAAGCATATAAAGGTTAATCCTTTTTTGAATTTCAATCCTTTCTTTTTCCAATAAAAAGCGATTCTCTGTTTCAGTGGCGTTGGTTACGGGAATTTTTGATTTCGCTGTTTTGAACCGACTAAGGGAAGCTCCATCAAAATTTTCTTTAACGATAATAAACCTTGGTTGCTGAGTATAACGTATCGGGATACTTGGTATGCCATCAGGGAAACGGATTTTGCCTTTTTCCAAAGTGCTTTTTCAAGTAGTTGATTAAAGAAGCGTTTGAACCGAATGTAGAAATCGTGCCTATTGATATTTCTGATATATTCATTTAGTCGAGGTTTAACGCTGTCTATACGCTTGCTGATGATTTTCAGATTACCTCGAACTTCCTGAAAGAAGGATAGCACATTTGCCCGTTGTCTGTTCAGAAGAATATCTTCTGTAATGATATTACTCTTCAATAGCTTGTTTTGAATATCGTGCGCTCCACTAAAGGCATTATTCAACTCTTCTGTTTTGGAACGAATATCTTCCAATGTGTTAACTATTGATTTTAAAGCATTCAAATCGTAAGCATGCTCATTTGATATCTGTCGTCTGAAATCAATGACTAATCGGTCAATTTGGATATATAGGGTATTAATTTGTGTATCTACTCTTTGGCTATAGCTTTCGAATGTAGTAGAGTACCACTCTGTGAAGGATTGTTCGCTAAAGGTGTTAGAAAGGTATAAAAACTCTTTTTGTAGCTGAGTGGGATTGAATGTCTCTTCAAGAATATTTTCAATCAGTTTGCACCACTTTTTGGTAAAAGGTTTGAGACGGTATAGCCGATTCTTTTCATCGCGCCATAAAAAATACTTTTGAAAATACTTGACTATATTATTAAACTGTATTTTCTGATTGGTTTTCAAATCATATCGGATCTCCCTCAACGATTTGATGATTTCTTCTTCTGAAAACTCTTTCCCAATGTCTCCGTCCTTTTGTTTCTGATACAGATGAAACAGCACCAATCCTTCCTGCTTAAGAGGAATAAGATTTTCATATTCTTTTTCTATTTCATTGTATAGATTGAATAAGGACATAACTTTAACAATACAAAAAAGTTAACCTTATTGCCAAACATTGGTTGTTTTAGCATTATAAAGATTAACCTTACATTTAAATTTAGTTTTTATTTTCTCAATATGCATCAAATCGGCATCTGAGTATACACCGATATACACACTCCATAATTTGTCTTGTGCCTTCTTCCCTTGATTAGCCGCGATGTTTATGGCTTCTATGATATGTGTATCATTGTCGCCAAAGTTGAAACCAAATGTTATTAATGAGCCTTTTATCGAAGAAAACTTATCAAAGCAAAACGACAGGTATTTGTTATGCATAATGTGCGTAAGTTTTTCATTTGCATTGCCTGCTGTCACAAAAATGGGATATTCTTTTA
>ERZ791618.1095-NODE-1095-length-10191-cov-1.599448_pt1 | contig 10191 bp, 7 predicted proteins | sample MGYA00510059_ERZ791618 | MGnify/ENA primary metagenome ERZ791618 (study PRJEB30046, sample SAMN00715159) | human gut metagenome | study: EMG produced TPA metagenomics assembly of the A metagenome-wide association study of gut microbiota in type 2...
TATGGCTTGTCCGGTTGGGATGGTAGTTTACAACATGAATTGTATTTGCAGAATTATGGAAAAGGCAATCCTTATAACTTTACTTCTGCTGCTACCTGTTTTGAAGGATTTGCCGAAGGAGCATATCCTGTAGAAGGATTGACTTTGGAGAAGGCGAGAAAAGCTACGCTTGGTTTTACGTTGGGGGCATTACAGCAACGTTTAAATTTAACAATGGAAGGATTTTGGGAAAAGCGATCAGATATTTTGACAGCTTCTAATGTATCAGGAATCTTTGGCATAGAAGTAGGTCAGATGAATGCGGGTATTCAAAAATATAAAGGGATGGACATCGCTCTCTCTTGGCGTGATAAAGCCGGTGACTTTTGTTATGGTATTGGTGCTTCTTTTTCCTATCTTAACAGTGAGATAGTAGAGGATAACCAACCCTTTCAACCGTATGATTATCTTTATCACAGAGGAAACAAAGTAGGGCAGTGCTACGGTTTAGAAGCAACAGGTTTCTTTAAAGACGAAGATGATATAAAAAAAAGTTTTCCACAAACGTTTAATCCGGATGGTGTACGTCCGGGTGATGTGAAATACAAAGATCAGAATGGGGATCGAGTTATTGATGATTTAGACTGTGTAAAGTTAGGTAATTCAACTATCCCCACCGGCTATTGGGGATTGAACTTGGATTGTTCGTATAAGAACTTTGAGTTAGTAGCGGATTTTCAGGGGGTCACTGGAAGGACAGTAAGCCTGTTGGATTCTCCGCTTTATCAACCATTAGTGAACAACGGAAATCTTTCTTCTTATTTTTTGGAACATGAGGTGCCATGGACCGAAAGTACTGCCGAGTATGCTACTATGCCGAGACTAACAACGAAAAAAAATAGTAATAACTATCGGGCAAGTTCTCTATGGTATAGAAACGGCTCTTTCTTTAAGCTGCGTAACTTGATGCTTGCTTATACATTCCCCCAAAAAATGGTGCGTTTCGCTGATGTGAAAGTCTATTTGCAAGGTACGAATCTGTTTTCTATCGACCATATAGATTTTGCAGACCCAGAACAACTTTCCGCCAATTATCCGACAACTCGTGCATATTGGTTGGGATTGAAAATGAATTTTTAATGTTTAGATGAATTGCTGTTATGAAAAAGATATATAGTTTATTGATATCGTTTACCTTTTTGTTAGGGGCGTGTGATTATTTAGATTTCGAAGAAACGGATAAGCTGAATACGAAAGAGAATATTTATAAGTATTTTGATTCAACTAAAAAGATGCTGACCCACGTTTATTCTTTTATACCTCAAGATTTTGGAGCGGTTGGGGGAGCTATGCGTGATTGTGGTTGTGACGATGCGGAATACGGTAACCTTTCAGCTTCAATACAAGGTTTTACAAGTAATACATGGTCGGCTTATAAGCCGATAGATACAGCCTGGACTTGTATGAGGGCATCAGAGCCGCAAATGGTTTTATTGTAGAGATTGAGAGTGTAGACTTTTCTCGCTTTGCCAATAATGGCAATTATGATAATTGGATGAAGCAGTTGGCTTATTTCCCTTATGAGGCTCGTTTGCTGAGAGCTTACTATTTTTTTGAACTGTGTAAACGTTATGGAGATATTCCTCTTCCATTGCAAGTGCTGACCACAGGTGAGGCTAACAGCATAAAAAAAACCCCTTTTTCACAAGTAATTGAATTTATAGTTAAAGAGTGTGATGAATGCGCTAATAATCTGCCAATGTCTTATGAATCGGAACCTGGAAAAGAATTGGGTAGAGTGACCAAGCCTTTCGCTCTGGCGGTGAAGTCAAAAGCTTTATTGTATGCTGCTAGTAAATTGCATAATCCGACTATGGATAAGGGGCTATGGAAAAAGTCTGCTCAAGCGGCATATGCACTGATTAGTATGGAGGGAAATCCTTTCCGATTGGAGGAAAAGAATGTGAATACTCTTTCTTCGAAAGAGGTTATTCTATTTCGTATAAATGAAGCTGATGCTACATTTGAGCGAAATAATTTTCCGGTACGTTTTGTGCATGGTACTCGTCCCACTCTTTCCAATTGTGTTTTCCCTTCACAGAATTTGGTGGAGGCATTCCAGACAAAGAATGGATACGCTGTGCATTTAAATGGCACAGTGTGGGAATCAGAAGACCCGGATTTTGACCCGGAGAATCCTTATGCTAACCGTGATCCACGCTTGGCGAAAACTGTGCTTTATAATGGTGCTTCTTTTAAGGGAGGTGTGATAGAGACTTTTGATGGTGGAAAAGATGCGCAGGCTGTGGCGGAAGGTGGAACGCCTACCGGTTATTATTTGCGTAAATATATACAAGAAAATGTAAGTTTTGAAACAGACAAAGAAGTGAAAGAGATGCATCACTGGGTGATTTATCGTTATGCCGAGACTTTGCTTACATATGCAGAGTCTATGCTGGAGGCTTTTGATAATCCGGATTATACAGACAATGATTTGAGAATGTCGGCACGTACTGCATTGAATATGGTGCGTAAGAATGCTTCGATGCCCGATGTGACAGTGACTGATAAAGGTGAGTTCATTAAGGCTCTTCGTAATGAGTGGAGAGTGGAATTTGCGTTTGAAGATCACCGTTTTTGGGATATCCGCCGCTGGATGATAGGTGGTGACACGCAGAAAGAATTGTATGGCGTAAAGATACGGAAAGGGGTGAAGGAGGGGAAAGAAGTATTGACTTATGAGAAAGTGAAGTATAAAGACCGTATATGGGAAGATAAGAAGTATTTTTATCCTATTCCTCAATCGGAATTGTATATCAATTCCAACTTGAATCCTCAAAACGAAGGTTGGTAAAGACAAAGAAAACTTGTAAAAGAAAAGTAAATATGAAAAAAATAATATGTAATAATAAGTTATTGAACAGCAAGTGCATCTTTGGGATATTGTTGTTTGGAGTATGCCTTTTTTCTGTTTCATGCGATGATAAAGATACGGTAGAAGGCGTGGATTTGCGTTACCGGGTGGAAGACGAATATCATCTTCCGGCTTCTGGGGCAGAACCTATAGTTTTTCAGGTGAAGTCTACGGATAAATGGATGGTTTATAGCCTGCATGGTGAAGAGCAGTGGTGTACCATTACCCCTTCGAAGGGTGAAGGGGGTGAAACGGCAGATGTGGAAGTGAAATATGCCGATAATATAGAGCTGGATGACCGAGTGGATACTTTGGTTATTCAAAGTGATTATTGGATTGGTAAATGGGTCACTATTTATCAGAAAGGCACTGCTTTTTTGACTTCTATCGGTGAGGATGAAGAATGGATAGATAAAGCTGGCGCATCAAAACATTCTGTGTAGAAAGTAACCAAAATTGGTCGGTAGAAATTTCAGAAGGCAAGGACTGGCTTACGTTGGAAAGCGAAGTGGAAGGTGCGGGTAATGGTACTTTTGTAGTGAAAGCATTGCCTAATAAAGGGGCAGTACGTACAGCTAAAATTTCGCTTTATGATCGGCATCTGCAAGTTCAGCAAGTGGTAGAGTGTACACAGGATGGGATTTTGTTGCAACCGGAAGCGGCAGATTTGAAAATGGCCTATGGGGAGAAAGAAGGTTATACGTTGAATGTCAAGTCAAATATTGCTGGACAGTTGAAAAAGAAAATCCTGATGATAATTGGTTTACTCTTGGAGAAACTTCGTTTGAGAATGATGGGACTTTGACTGTAGCGGTGACGGAAAATGATACGCAACGGGCACGTAATGCAACGTTGATAATTCGTACGGTGCCTTCGGAGGATGGTACAATAATAGAAGAAAAGATAGTATTGAAGCAGATTTATAAACCTTTTGCCATTCATTGGGAGTTTTCTAAGGAGATGTTTCCTGCGGGAAATGGAACGACCGGATGGATGTATGACAGCAAGGATGGATCTCCGATTCCTGAAATGAAAGACGGGGATATGCATTGTGCAGCTACAGGTGGTTATTCCCGTATTTTAAGGTATGGACAGCCATCGGGTATGTACACTTTGAAGTTGAAGCCTATGGAAGGAGGAGCAAAAACCGGTTTTTGGTTTACTGTCGGTAGTGGAAGCGGTAAAACGGAATTCAGATTTCACTTGGATGCTGACAGTAAAAATTAGAGGCTTCTAACAACAAGAAGTATAAGATGAAGCAGAATATAAAGACTTTTAATCCTAATATTGCCAATGAGATAAAAGTGATGGTAGAGAAGGGCAGTGGTTCTTCTGCCAAAGTCAGTTACTATCTGAATGGGGAATTGGCTGCTCAATGTACAGAAAAGAAGGTGAAGAAATATACTGATCCGATAACATTGTATATTGGTGCGCAGAAAGGTACAATTATTTATGATTGGATGGAGTTTACGGACCTTGTGACTATCGATGATTTGGAATAAGTATATAATTGTTTTACGTATGAAATCCATGCTTTTCTGAAATATGTTTTCTATATATATTTAAGGAAATATGAATTTTGCAGATAAAATGAAACGGTGATTACTTATGTATATGCGTTTTTTCCGGCTTTGTGTCTTATATTGTGAATGACTTGTTTTTATATTAACAGTAACCTCCTTGGTTGTATAAATCTTTAATTTTGTCTTAAATAAAAAATCAGAATATGGTAAAACAAAAGTATTGGATAATATGCTTATGGATGATAACTTATATTCTTCCAGTTTACTCTTTGGAAACTAAAGAACAAAGTGTGGAAATGTTGAGACATTATTATGCAAAACATCCCATGGAGTTCGTTCATGTACAGTGTCATCCAGAATTATTGGCTGCTTATTTGAAACAATTCAATGTTGGAGGATTCTTTAGGGATTTGCGGATGGAAAAGGAGCAGAAATATTATAAAAAACCTACATCTGTGCAACAGGAAGTCATGGGGGAACGTTTGAAAAAGGCATTTATAAGATTATGGACCATTTCTGAGAACTGCCGTTCCGAAAACAAACCACTTCCTGCCGGTTTCTGGAAAGCCGTTATTTACTATGGTAAGATAGAAACCGGAAGACCTAATAATGGACGCCGATTTCATGCCTCTTGTTTTTATATGCCGGGATATGCAAATGGCATCTATTTTTCCAATTTGAAACTAATGGACCGTGTTGAAAGGGGCGAAGAGAGGTCAACAGACTTGGTAGAAGCAAATCGTTTATTGAGAGCTATATCGCTGCAAAGTTGGACACATCCTTGGCGGGATGATGCTACACAGATTGATTACATTAGTGTGGAACGTTTTCGTAATCATGTGTGGTGGGTAGGAGGCAATGCGTTGGGATATAGGGATTTGTTAGCTACTGCGGCGGTGCAGCATTCTGTGAAAATGATAGAAGTGTTGTCTGAAGTATGTCAAAAATCATTTAGTGCAGTCAGTCAACCTACAATAAATAAAGCCTTTTGGACAGAAGGATTTACGGCGGATGGAGCTGGATGGGGACATGGCAGACAGAATTTAGTATGGGGATATCCTATTCATGGGGCAGTGGGTGCTCTTGATTTTCTTCATAAGTTACAGGGAACAGCGTTTGAGAAGTGTTTGGACAAGGAAAATACGAAGGCAATTATGAACTATTTGCGAGGTAGTAGTTTCTTTTATTATAAAGGATATATACCTCCTTGTGTCAGTAGGTTGTCTTATCTTTATTATGAGAAAAAAAAGATTTTTATTCCTTATAGAGAATTGGTAAATCGCTGCGTAGCTTATTTCTTAAATCAATTTACTATAGAGGACCAGAAAGAGTTGTTAACTTTGCAACAGGAGTTGGAACATAAACAGATATTGGATATGGGCGCTTTTTCACCTTTTTATACAGGTATACATTGGTTTTGGAACAATGATGATTTGGTGAAGAAGGATGCAGAATCTTATGTACTGGTGAATATGGCATCTTCTCGTTGTGATGGTTTGGAATCGGCTCATACAGTGAATGATGCGGCAAATGTTTTTGCTTGCGATGGGCAGACGATGTTTATGAAAGACGGTAATGAGTATGCGGAGATTATGGGGGCAATAGATCGTACATCATTGTCGGGTATTACGGCACGAGTGGGCGATTCTCTGGTTATACCAGAGACAAATTGGGACGGTTATTGTAGCCGTTATAATTTGGCGGCAGGAGTAACGGATAATGCTCGCTATGGAGCTTGTGGATTTGTGTTTGAGAAAATGAATGCTCGGCAGAAGAATGGTAAATCGTGGACTCCCATACCTTTTTACGATGGGGTGAAGGCTTATAAAAGTTATTTTCTGTTGGGTGATTATTTATTGGCATTGGGAGCAGGAATAACAGATTTGCATCGGAATTTTGAGCAGGAAATACACACGACGTTGGATCAAACTCTGTATAAAGGAGACTTGTGCCTATTGTCGGATACTTGTTCATTGCTTCTCAAAGAAAGAAGAGGAATTTTATTTTCGAAGAATGAATCTCCGCTATGGCTGGTGCATCAAGGTGGATTTGCTTATGCTCTTTTGGGTGGAGGAGACTCGTTACATTATGTGGTAGATAGGCGTATTAATCGTTGGACAGAGCGTCATGCTGGTAATAAGGCGATAAAAAATTTACCAACACATAGCACTGTTTTCCAATTGTGGCTAAATCATGGTGCACATCCGACGGATACCTCGTATGCTTATATGGTATATACGGGTAGTGGTACTCCGGAACTGAAGCATTATCCATTTATTATAGTGGAAAATTCAGTAAGGAGACAAATTGTGAGCGATAATACAAAGACTGTTTGTGCAGGTATGGTTTATGATGCAACGGATAGTTTTCAATTGTGGGGGAAGATTTGTAAAGTGTCTGTTCCTTGTGCGTTTCTTCTTAAAAAGACACCGGATGGCTATGAATTGGTGATAAACGATGCTGAAATGGATGCTAATCGTGGAAGTATTTATTTCGATTTTGGGGGGCAATCTTATCATATAAAATGCTATCAGGAAGCATTATGTGGAAAACCTATAAAAATAAGTTTAATAAGTAAATGATATAATAATGAAAAATAGAATTGTAGATATCTTGATAGTACTGTTTGCAGTGGTGTACAATGCTCAAGCTCGTTTGGACAGTCAGGCGGCTATGGGAGTGATTGAGCGTTTTACGGAAGGTAAGCATCCTCCTATAAAGTTACAATTGCAGCAAGATGACGGAGCAGTGTGGTTTGAAACGGAAGTGAAAGAAGGGGTATTACATATTACTGGTAGCAGTAATGTGGCGTTGTGCCGTGGCTTTTATGAGTTCGTAAAGGAACACGGCTGGGGTATTTTTTGTTGGAATGGAACTCGTTGTGAATTGCCTGATAAATGGTCGGATGAGACTAAGAGGAAAGTGACCTCTGTTGTTCCTTACCATTACTATATGAATGTGTGTACTTTTGGATATACGACTCCTTATTGGGATTGGGAACGTTGGCAAAAAGAAATAGACTGGATGGCTCTTCATGGTATTAATATGCCGCTGGCATTGGTAGGAAATGAAGCTATTTCTGCCAGAGTATGGAAGAAGTTTGGATTGACAGATGAAGAAATCAATAATTATTTTACAGGACCTGCTCATTTACCTTGGATGCGTATGGGAAATATTAGCCACCACGACGGTCCATTGACAGCCAATTGGCATCATCAACAGCTAGCATTGCAACATCGTATATTGAAAGCTATGCGTGAGTTGGGAATGTACCCTATTTGTCCAGCTTTCGCAGGATTTGTACCCAAGGACATCAAACGACTTTATCCAGATTTGAAATTGGCCGAAACGATATGGGGAAAACATTTCCATAACTGGATGATTAGTCCAGAGTCTCCTCTATTCTTAGAGATGGGGAAGACTTTTATTCAAGAGTGGGAGAAAGAATTTGGTGTTTGTCGTTTCTATTTAGCAGACAGTTTTAATGAAATGGAAATACCTTTTCCGCCTATCGGAACAAAAGAACGTTACGATATGTTACGTCTGTATGGTGATAGGCTATATCAGTCTATTCGTGCTGGTAATAAGGATGCGATATGGGTAATGCAAGGTTGGATGCTTGGTTACGACCGAAAGATATGGGAACCGAGAACTTTGGAAGCATTGTTGGAGAAGGTTCCTGATGACAAAATTATTTTGTTGGATTTGGCGGCGAACTATAACAAATATGAATGGAAAAACGAATGCAACTGGGATTACTACAAAGGATTTTTTAATAAGACGTGGATTTATAGTGTAATACCTAATATGGGTGGTAAGAATACATTTTCAGGATGTTTGGACTTTTTTGCAAATAATCGTCTAACAGTATTGCAATCACCTAATAAAGGGCGACTGTGTGGTTACGGAATGGCACCGGAAGGTGTGGAAAGCAACGAAATGGTGTTTGAGTTAATAACGGATGCTGAATGGAAAAATGAGCCGATGGACGTAGGCGAATGGTTAAAGACATATTCACAGAACAGATATGGTCGTACCGATGCTCATTTAGATGTTGTGTGGAATGAAATGAGGCGTTCTATTTATGCCAAATATGTTAGTCATCCCCGTTTTAACTGGGTGTATCGTCCTGGCACGGTGAGAAAAGGTAGTGTAAATGTAAATCCACATTTGTATAAAGCTGTAGAATTGATGCTGGAGTGGAGTAAGAAACAAGATATGAATGCTTTACAGAAAGCGGATTTGATAGAATGGACCATGATATATGCAGGACAGAAAATGGAAGTGTTAATTAACCAAGTGCAGGATGCTTTGTACGAGAATCGCATTGATGAGGCAAAACGGCGATTTGCTTTATTTAAAGTCTTGGGAGTAAAATTGGATAGATTATTGACCTTACATCCTTGTCATCGGGCGGAGCTATGGGTAGAACGTGCCCGTAAGGCAGGTGTTACATCAAAGGAAAAAGAACATTATGAGGAGAATGCAAAGCGTATTATTACTGTATGGGGACCCCCGGTAGATGATTATTCCAGTCGTGTATGGTCGGGTGTTATTCGTGACTATTATATTCCTCGTTGGGAACAATGGTTTAAGATGAGATTACAAGGTCATTATCCGGAATTGGCAGATTGGGAAGAAAATTGGGTAAAGAAGAGCAAAGGATTCTCTTCTGTGATTTCTTATTCGGATGTTTGGGAAGGTGCGAATGAGGTGATAACTTTTGCCCGAAAGGTGAAGGAAGACATAAACAACGGAACGAATGTGTTGGGTGAATGGCATGTGGCAAGTGAAAAATTGATTTCTCGTCATCTGACGTATAATATAGTACAAGACCGATTGAAAGCAATGAAAGGCTTGAAATTTATGTATGTACCAGGATCCTCTCCATTAATAGTGGAAAAAATTCAAGTAAGAATGGATGGAAAGATAGTGATAGAGAAAATTTTTGAAGGTGAGAACCAACAGAATGTGAGTATAGTTGATTTGCAAATACCGAAAGGTGCTTCAGGTAATAATGGATGTGATATCAAGATATTCGCAAAGGTACAAGGACAAACAACGGGGCGTGTGTTACTTTATTAGAGCGGTGATATGAAAAGTTATTTTTCAGTCTGTATGATAGGTTGGCTGTTATTTCTGTGTGGAACGACAGCTTACCCTCGTGGAAAAATCATTTCTTTAGGTATTATGGCGGATGCACAATATGCTGATTGCTCTTCATCTGGTAGCCGTCATTATCGTTCCACATTGAAGAAAATAGACGAGTGTGTAGATTATTTTAATTGTAATAGAGTTGATTTTGTGGTCAATTTGGGTGATTTGGTAGACCGTTCTCCAACAGATATGAAGCAACCACTCAGTCTGTTGAAGAAGTTGAATGTCTCTCTTTACCATGTGTTGGGCAATTACGATTATAAAGGAGGAAGCAATACTCGTATGTTAATTGAACGATTAGGAATGCCTTCATCATATTACGCTTTTACAAAAGGAAAGTGGACATTTATTTTTCTGGATACAAACGAGTTGTCTACTTACGTACAAGTAGCGGACAAGAAAAACGATAAGGAATTGCAAATATTACTTGCCGCTTTGAAAAAACAGAACGCTCCTCAGCGGGAAACTTGGAACGGTGGTGTAAGTAAGAAACAGTGGTTGGATAACTTGTTAAATTGTTGGTGAGTGGTAGTGTAAAATAAACTGTGTCACGCATTATTTCTCAGTAGAAAACTCATCGGTCGGGGAACGGCCAGCGCCAAGGGGCTGGACCACCTG
>ERZ791618.1105-NODE-1105-length-10110-cov-1.459771_pt1 | contig 10110 bp, 14 predicted proteins | sample MGYA00510059_ERZ791618 | MGnify/ENA primary metagenome ERZ791618 (study PRJEB30046, sample SAMN00715159) | human gut metagenome | study: EMG produced TPA metagenomics assembly of the A metagenome-wide association study of gut microbiota in type 2...
GACAGACTGTATACCGGGTAGCATAGTGTAAATCACCCAAATAGCTGCGTCCACCCGACCCACACGAAAGCATTACTTCATCGCCACATGAGACTTCCGCGTCAGTGGACGGATGATGAATGAAACGCCGCATGGATGTTTGCAGAAAGCCTTTTGCTTGCAATAACTTGCAAGCGGCACGATACATTCGAAAACAGACATCATCTGGTTCCCGTTCGGTAATACCTGTACCCTGACGTACATATAGCGGATAAATAAACAGTTCGTTCGGCTGGAACCGGAGCGCTTCTTCCAGTGAATAGAGGAAACTTTCTACCGTCTGTCCCTTAATACCATAAATCAAGTCGATATTGAAATAGGGAAAATCCATTTGGCGGATATCGTCTAATGCTTGATAAATAGTGTTTTGCCGGGGACGCCTTTTGATAGCTTTCAGTTCTTCATCTTGAAAACTCTGTATGCCGATACTTACGCGAGATACTCCCGCCTTTTTCAAGACATTGAGACGCGGACGATCTGCATATTCCGGTGAAGTCTCTACGGAAGTAAAGGCATGGGACGGATGCACGCCGAACAAAGCGGCGGTAGCCATTAGTTGTTCCAGTTGCGGAACAGTCAGCAGCAACGGAGTACCGCCGCCGATGGCAAAGCTATCAAACGTCAGTCCGGCAGTGAGCGGTGAGAGTTGTTGCGCCTGTCTGTGAAGGGTGTCCAGATAAGTGGCGATATATTCTGTACGGTTCGTTTGCAAAGAGAATAAGTTGCAGTATCCGCATTTATGGCTACAAAAAGGGATATGAAAGTAGAGTGACGCCTTTCTGCCTTGCAGTTGCTCCAAATATGGGAGCAACGAAACCGGAGCTGGAAAAGGACGGTACGCCGTTTTATGCGGATAACTATACATATAGTCTACATATCGGGATAGAGGTTGATTCATTGTTTTGTCAGGATAAAGTGTTTGTAAGGAACCGTGTAGACTGTTTCGTGGGATATGCAGTGATATTCGTATCCGTCTTCACCGTAGCAGGTTCCGTGGTCGGAAAGGGCAATCACCAGTGTGTCGGCACGCTTATGAAAAGCTTCAAACAAACGGGGCAACTGACTGTCGATATACCTCAATGCCGCCGCGTGCGATTCCTTATCGTCTTTCGTTTTACCTTTCACATAGTGACAGTTCGGGTAATGGATAGCGGAAAAGTTGATATACATGAATATACGTTTGTCCGCAGAGTAATTCTCCAGTTTTTTCAAGGCAAAATCAATCTGCTTCTCCGTACTGTCGGGAGCCGTACAGCCAAAGATCGGCAGCCAGTAACTTTTCGTAAAATAACCGGGAAACACACGTCCCAGTTCATTGCGTTTGCTGAAGAAATTCACGCCGCCTATGCAGATTGTCTCATATCCCTTATTGGCAAGGCTCTGCACGAAAGTAGCTTCCGTAAACGGATAACTGCCTTTGGGCGGGATACGCCCCGTCCCTGCCTGCACAGGGAAAAACAGCCATTTACGGCTACGCAAGGAATGAGGCTCTGCCGGCGAAGGAAGAAAGCCTGCAAAAATAGCAAAATGAGAGGGATAAGTAAAATTTCCCGGCGCATGCCTTTTCTCCCACAAACCACCGTGACTGTTCAGAACCGGTGTCCCTCCGGCAGCTTCTTCCGCTTTACTCACATCGTAGCGCAACGTATGAAGCAAAGCATAAGTATATCATGTGTCCCTACCACCCGGTTCATATCCATATCAGGACACTGGTTTTGTTCTCCAGCGGGCAGTTCATCTATCTGCATGGTCATATTTCTTTTTTATTGTTCTTATCTGTCGGGTATAAATAGAATTGTGAGCGTACATATCCTGGTAAATGTGGTCGCCTTGTCCGTTGACCTAATAATATAAGGAGTATCCGTTCCTCTTTCTATCAGTACATCTACTCCGCATATCGCAAACCCAGTGCGCGGACGGCTTTCCTGCATAAGAGGTAAATCCGTTGACGGACATCTTCTGACAAGGGAAGTTCGCTCCACAGGCGTGCGTTGTTGTTCAGGTGCAGATTGGTTATACCCCCCTTGCTACATCTGACTACCACATAGTCAATCTCTTCCTCTCCAGATACTACCCGAAGGTCATAATTCTCTCCCTGCAACTGCTCCTTAGGTATCCATTCTTCCAAAATAGCCCCGGTATGCATGACCGCTTCCGCCAATGGAAGAATATCTTGCTCCTTAGTCAGACGATGAATACGTTTTGTATTATGAATGACTCTGTCCACTTTCTGCAAGGTAGTATAAACCACCCATTTCTTCTGACGCGGCTGATAGCGGATTGCCATAATGCCACCTGCTCCCGAACCATAACGTGGTTTCAGAAAACACCCCCTGCTACAACCGGAAAGAGCTTGCGCCAGTTCATCGAAAGAATGTGGAGTATCCAACATCGGAGTTACATTCAGATCATTGGCTGATAAAATCCGTTTGGCTTCCTTTTTATCAAGAGCCTGCAATAATGCATGAGGCGGATTCAAGAAATGCACATCGTCAGGCAGTGCCGTCTCGTCCAACCGCTGTAATATCGTTTTGTATTCGTCATTAAACAGGGTATATTTCAGAAAATCCGTTTCGCAGCTTACCCACGGTTCCAATTTGACAACTGCCTGCCGCAATGATGGCAGGCAATTGAACAATTCTTCGTAAGTCATAAAGCGGACTCCCGTCTGCAAGCTCCTGCCGGCTTCAACAAAGTATTCGATGCGTTTGAACGGAGAGTTGCTGACAACGATTATCTGCATTTCCCCTACTCCGTAATCATCGGGTAATACCACATTTCACCGTCGTCCTCATCAGCTTCTTCCGATTCTGCAATGTCAATCTTCATCGGAAGTTCCTGCAACTTCTTCTTCATACCCTTGCTCAAATAATTGTAGCGCATATTAATAAACTTCAAATGGGCAATCTTGTCCATATTGTCCAGCAAGAGTTGGGCACCTTCATCTTTGAGGACACCTGCCGAAATATCCATTGTCTCCAATTGAGGAAGGATATCCGACTCCAGGAACATTTTTACAATCTCATCCTGTTCTTCCGAGTTCACGATGCCAAGATAAGTCAATTTCGGGAAACGCGTCTTAGAGAAAAGCGGACGGAATATCTCAATATCAGCTTCAAAGCCGTAGTCTTCCACGCCGACATACAGAACCAGTTTTTCCAGATTCGGAAAATCGGACGCCAGAATATCCTCTACGACTTCCGTAGGAAGACCGCCACTGATAATCTCCAGTGAACGCAATTCCGGACGTGAGGTTTGTCCCAGGCGCAGGCAATTCGTACCTTTTATTTTCAAGTCTTTCAATTTGGGCATAGCGTCGAGCAACGGGCTGAGGTCTGCCTGTTCAATCCAGGAGATCTCCTGTTCTTCCTGATCGATATCTCCCCAAAACAAGCCTTCAATGTGTGCAAATTTATCTTTATTTTCGAGTATTCCTTTCAGTAAATCGGAGCAATCTTCACCTTCATAGTCCCAACAACCGATAGTGATTTGTTTATATTCGGGCAAATGCTTGTCTTTCAGAATCTTATCCAATAGCCGGACATCGTTTTCGTATTCATCATAACTCAAAGTGTATTTCTTGGCTTCCACTTTCATCTCGCGTGCCGTTTCCTCTGCTGTTTCCACATAGCCTTTCTTTGTTTTCTCCGCAATAAGTTTATTGGCAGCTTTTTCGGCTTCTTCAGCAGTCGAGTAGTTTTTGACTTGTGTCTGACCGTCTGTTCCCAATTTGCCATAGTTAACGGTTACGTCTGTTCCAACTACATCTATACTCCAGAATTTCTGTGACTTAAAGTCTTGAAATACGAATACTCTTTTCATAATACTTTTTTTAATGGTTGATATTTGCCCATTCAAAGCGCAAGAACGCATGAACGACGTCTGCAAAAATAATTATTTTTCGCCACGTACAAAGCAATCGTACACTAAACTTTCAAAACTAGAAGATACAAACAAGAAGGGCTGCCCCCGTTTTCCGGAGCAGCCCTTACTATTCAGTTTCTATACTTCTGTATTAATCTTCAATAGTACATATACTTACGCGGTTCCAATCCGGTTCGGTAAACATGTCACCTACGCCCTGACCTTCGGCAGTGATACGGGAAGCGTTAATCTTGTATTTATTGACCAGGATAGTCTTGACAGCTTCCGCACGTGCGGCAGCTATTCTAGCATTGACTTCCACACTTCCTTCGGAGAAGCGTATCCTTTGATAATCACTTTTGAATCAGGATATTTCTTCATGTAGGAAGCTACACGTTCCACATTCGGCAACTGTGACGCGTCTACTGATGAACACCTTGTCTGAAAGTAATGATAGATTCCGGAACGCGAGCGGTTTTGACTACTGTTTCAACAGGAACTACCTTTGTACGACATTCTTCCAAGTCTTTCTGCAAGCCGTTGATTTGCCGGTTGGCAGTGTTCAACTCACCGTCCTTATTGTTCACTTCAGAACGAAGAGCATTGATTGAAGAGTTCAGCCCGTCGATTTCCGCCTGGTTGTAGACTTTTACTTTGGTGAAATAATGGTTTCCGGTACTTGTCTTGAAGTGATAAGTCAATCCTGCAGTCAGTTCAAACGCTGCATTATTCGCATTGAAACGGCTTTTTGTCTCAGGGAAGTTACCTTGCATATCATATACGATAGCAGGTTTAATTCCCAATGTCCACGCTTTCGTTTCACCGAGATTGAAATTGAAATTCAATCCGAAACGGGTAGACCATGAGTTCTGATCACCGTCACCATTTACATAATAATGCAACCAACCCATTCCGGCCACAGCTTCTATCTCAAACAAACGAGGCTGACCTTGATAACTTGCGAACAGGTTCATCAAATTAACCTTACCCAATAAACTGACATCCGAAACATCGAAGGCCGTTTTACTCGGAGTGGTATTGATATATCCCATTCCCTGGAATCCCAAACCAAAGATAGGAGTCAATTGTTTTGAGAACCCTACTCCAAAACCGGGACGCATACTCTTAAAGAAAGCGCTATGAGTAAGAGGAGTGATTGCTCCCGCATTTACTTCAACAGACCAGTTGTCTGTAAACTTTGTACCTTCTACTACTGATTGGGCATTTGCAGTAAATGCGCCCAATACAAAAGCTAATAAAATAATAGATTTTTTCATAATCAAATGTTTTTAAACTGTGATGTTTTGCTTGCTAAATCATTAGAAATGTCTTATGTGTTCCATGTCTAATTCTTTAGTTTATAATCAAATTCGTTATTTACATTAAACAACATATTGTATAAAAAATTAGTTCATACGCCTGTCGTCTAATTAACAACTATTCACTCAGCCAACCCGTCATACGGCTTCTAGCATAGAAATAATAGAAAAACAATCCTATCCAACTGGTAAGAAGAATCAGTACAATAGCCAATAACTTCTTTTCCCAGGGTGCATAGAGACGTCCATCTCCAAAGCCGCCTTAATAGTTAATATCAAACCAACTATCCAAATTACAAATCCAACCATAACAGTACAATTTTATTATAAATAATTTTAGAATCACATTTCAATATATAAACAACAAAAGCATATGTTGGTTTCATCAAATTTATCTTTTAACAAAAAATTCAAGAATGCAAACCCTATTGATAGATTTTTTATATAATGCCCGACAAATAAATTATTATGTTCGTTAGAATAAAGAAAATGCCAATGAAAATCTTAGCCCAAAACAAGAAAAAGTTGTCTGTATCTATTAAAATAATAAAAGATACTTTTCAAGGATTTATTGATGACAACGTCATGAGATTGAGCGCGTCACTGGCTTACGCAACCCTGTTCTCAATCATCCCTCTGCTCTCACTCCTTGTTACTATCGGAGTATTACTCAATATCGATTTCACCAATCAGTTATATGCCCAACTGGAACCCATTGTCGGCTCCAAAGTGATTGATGCACTTCAAGCAATTATGGAAAATGCAGAGACAACCGATTCATTTTCCTTTGCCACCATTATCAGTATAGGTGTCACCATTTTCGGTGCAACGACTGTTTTCGCAGAAATACAAAGTTCCCTAAATACCATTTGGGGAATAAAAGCCGTCCCCAAGAAGAGCTGGCTTAAATATATCATAAACAGATTGCTATCCTTCTCGGTTATCCTTGCTTTCGCTTTTATCCTGCTAATCACCTTTACCATTACCAATCTTATCACAGATATAAGCAACAAATTCATCACCAACAATCCGGATATAGCAGAATCTTTGGTAAAAACGATAGGAATGATAATTAATATAGGTGTAACCACTGTTATATTCACTCTCATATTCAAGATATTGCCGGACGCAAAGATTAAAAGCAAAGATGTAATTATAGGAGCACTTGTCACTACCGTTTTATTATTGATCGGACAATGGGGAATATCCTTTTATATCGGATTTGCAAATATAGAAACCGTATATGGAGCGGCGGCGTTTATGGCTATTTTCATCACATGGATTTATTATTCAGCCATTATCATATATACAGGAGCGGAATTTACGAAAGCGTGGGCAAACGAGTTAGGCGGGAAGATTTTCCCGGACGAGTATGCCGTAGCAACCAAAGTCATTGAAATACGTGAAGAAAACAAACCTGTCAATTAACTTCAAGCACCAGTTTCAGCAGCATCTATTATCTATCTGAAACTGGTGACAGGCAAACATGCAGCTTATCGTCTGGCATTAGCCGAGAGTGTATAAATCTCGCCCTTATTCTCACTTTCTTTTATCTGGTTTCTCATACGTACCATTTTTCTCAATTTCTCAGTCTTCCGACCTGATGAGAAATGATATACAATTGCACCAATAGCTGAGCCTACTGTCAACCGAAACCATAAATTGAAATTATTAGCTTTCATAATAAATTTGTTTTAGTAAAAGGGGAGAATAGCTTTCACTCACACTATCCTCCCATTGCAGAACAACAAAACCCTAACTATTTTTTAGCCTTATCTACCATTGCATGGACTTTATCTCTTACATCATCCGCTTTTTCGGCAACATAAAAGGTTCCGTCAGCTACCTTGTCAGCCACTTTTGTTCCGGCGTCCAATACCTTGTCATTTACCGTGTCAATCAAATTAACACTGTCTCCGGTTACTTTCTGAAATGCATGATTTACTTTTTCTTTCACACACTTTCCTTTAGGTGAATGCCAGAAACGATAGACCAGTGCACCAATTACCGAACCTACTCCCAGTCCGATAAGAAAATTAGATTTTCCTCTTTCCATAATGAAGTTTAAGTTTTAAAAGTTAATAAATCAGAGTTCTTCGCTTCTAGGGTGTTTTCTAAACAAGGACAAAATCCATAATAGCAACACAGCACCCACAACCGAAGTTATAAGACTACCCAGAATACCGCCGGCAGCGATACCTAGTAAACCGAATACCCAGCCGCCTAAAAGGCCACCGATAATCCCAACAACCAGATTAATCAAAAGACCGAAGCCCCTCCTCTCATAATCTTACCGGCCAAAAAACCGGCAACAATTCCAATGATAATGTACCAAATTACACTCATAATTAAAGAATTTAGGTTTATATATAAATTTCAAAAAAGGGTTTACTATTTTCTCCAGTTATAATAAGATTTTCATTTTATTAAAAAACGACTTTTAGTATCATTTAGTTCCAATTCAATCCTATATTTTAACACAAATTTTATATTTATCATATTTTAGCAACATAACGAGCAATATTAAGAATGATTAAAAGCTCAACTTAAACCTCCGCATTCCGCAATATGTTTTACTAAATATAAAACATTAAAAATACCGGAATATGAAAAATTGCGATAATTTATTTCTTACAGGTCAAACCGAGTATGAAAACATACATAAGATGTGTTCGGACGCATACACCAAAGGACGTATGGCAGAAAGGGCACTGGCTATCGAAGCATACAGATTACGTTGTAACAACCTGTTTGGCAACAGATGCATGACCCGCTCCTTATTCGGAACGTTGACCAAAAAAATATGTGACGGGAATTGCTGGTATCTGAATCAATACAAACTAGAATTATACAAACTGGAAACTGATAAATGAAAGGACAGGATAGACACTGTCCTTTCTGAAAGCAAATAATGAAAATACGATGTTTCCGATGTATGAAACATGTTTCAACAAAGCTCAATCAAGTGTCTTTTTCACTTCTTTTTTGGCATTATTATACCCTTCCTTTATTTCCTTTTTAGCTTTATCAGCTCCCTCTTTGACCTGCTCCTTGGTTTCTTTCCAAGCTTCCTTCACACTATCCGCTCCCACTTCCATTTTATCAGAAACTTTATCAAGTGCCCTGTCAACAGACTCCTTTGCATTCTCAATCCGATTGTTAACCTTATCCTGCGTTTTTTTATCTTTGCAAGAAGTTACAGCCAAAGATACAGCGCATATCAACGCCAGAACTGCGAACATTATTTTTCTTGTTTCCATATTCTCTCAAATTAGTTATTTCATAAAATAGAATTAAAAATTCCGGCGAAAGGTATTCCGAACATCTTCCGCCGGAAAAAACTTGAACTTGATTTAAGAATCTAAAGCATTACTTTTTATCCGACTTCTTGCTGGAAGTTGCAGATTTGCTTTCTTCAGCCTGAGTTTCCTTTTTGGAACTCTTTGCTTCCTGTTTTTTTTCAGTTTTCTTATTCATAACACAAAAAATTAAAAGTTAAAAAATAGATTATATGCAGCTATTTATTTTTTGCTGCTTTTTTCTGATTTCTGATAATCACACCACATCAGCTCCTTTTCAGGAGTTGCAGAGAGCACTTCATTGCTGCGTTCGTCAGACAACTGTTTGTCCATTTGGGCGACCTGTTTTTCAGTACGTTCCGTCCCTTCAGGTTTTCTGTCCACCAGTCCGTTTGTCTTTCTCACTTCTTCCAACGAATTGTCGATATACTGCCACTCTTCTTTCAATCGTGAGCTCTGGCCTCATTCCATGGACCACGGAATTCTTCGCCTTTTGACAGATTAAAGTAAAGGTTGCTATATTTCGGTGAAGTTTGCAACACTGCGGGTGGGAAGTTCGGTTGAATGGTATTCAGAGCTGCCTCAAACTGCTGGAAGTGCGTAACTTCACGAGTCATCAGGAAAATAAGAGTTTCTCTTACTGACGGATCTTCAGTAAACTTCAGCAGATTTTCATAACCAATCTTGGCGCGACATTCGTTCGCCATATTGGACTGAAGGTCTACCGTTAGTTCCGCATTGGCAGATACATAACTTCCGCACCATGGATTTCCATTGCTGTCTGTCAACATCGGACTACCTGGGGCAACCACCACACACTGCGGATTTGTAAACGCTTGCTGGATAAATTCTTCTTTAGCGGACTTGCCATCCATCAGCTTGCGAATTTCCATTGTCTCCGCAGCATCTTTCATCTCACCGTTTACCGGGCCGAGAAGCATCTGTATAGTAGCTCCTACGATTTCGAGATGCGCCAGTTCTTCCGTAGCGATGTCCATCAGCATGTCATACTTATCCGGGAACGGGTTATGACAACTGAAAGCCTGTACAAAATATTGCAGGGCTGAAGTCAATTCTCCATTAGCACCGCCAAATGCCTCAAGCAATATGCGTGCGAAACGCGGATCCGGTCTGGAGACGCGGGCATTGAATTGCAAATCTTTTACATGATAAAACATAATCGATTTTTTTAAGTTAATAATTCAGGTTGATTAAGATGTACATCTATATTTATAACATGTTATTTTATATGTTCACGTACTCTTTTAACGTGAGATCGTCAGAAAAAATATGCCGGATAGCATGAATGCCGTCCGGCATACAATAAGAATCAGAATTTATAACCATAACCTAACATGATAACGACATTGTCATCCTCGGCAAACATAAATTTCGCTTCCGCATTTAAAAAGCTACGTTCCGAAAAGGTAATGTAATACCGCCTCCAAGATTAAAAGCAAACTTGGTCGAGTTACTTCTATCCACCTGAGTGGTTACACCATTGACCTCGACATCCTGCTTTCCATAAAAGTTGTTCTGCATACCGATTCCCCCCAGACGGAAAAAAAAAAAACACAATCCCCCTCTCT
>ERZ791618.1107-NODE-1107-length-10094-cov-1.512700_pt1 | contig 10094 bp, 7 predicted proteins | sample MGYA00510059_ERZ791618 | MGnify/ENA primary metagenome ERZ791618 (study PRJEB30046, sample SAMN00715159) | human gut metagenome | study: EMG produced TPA metagenomics assembly of the A metagenome-wide association study of gut microbiota in type 2...
TGTACCACAGGATACGACCTCTGTTTCGGGAAAGCAGGCAGCCAGGCGATTATACTCCGTAAAGGGCAGTTCATCACCTTCCAGCATCAGTTTTACCGGCAAAGGAAGACCGCATTCCTTCAATAACCCGGTTATTTGCTCCGGCTTACGGATAGGATGAATATGCTCGCCCTCAATGTCATTAGGGCGCTTTATGAACAAACGCGCAGGAGCATTCAACGGCAAATATAAATATCCGCTTACTACGCGACCATACGTATAGATTAAGTTTACATTACAGGTAATAAGTGCCGCATCAATACCTTGCTGGGCCATGAGGGCACGTATCTTATCACGTCTTAATTTCAATTCCGGTTGTAACATCTCTTAGTTATTTATAATTTTCGAGCAGCAAAGGTAATAATTTTAGATGCAACGGAATTACTATTCGGGCACATAAATAATCTCGCCGTTATCCAGCTCATAAGCAATCCCCACCTTTTTGCCTTTTTTGCCGCTTTTAGTATCCTGGTTCTCAGATGGAGTGTATTTATTGATTTTCTGACCTTCTTTCGTAATAATCTCCATGTTCTCTTTTCCGGGATTCTTTACCATAGTGAAATCTTCCTGGCTGAACATCTCGGTCATATTGTAACGGCTCACCAATGCAACCATAAGTGCTACGGCAAATACCATTGCAACATCGAAAAGGTTGCTTACCACACTCATCGGGTCGCTATCTTCTTCTTTTCTCAGCAAACGCCTTTTCATTATTCTTTTTGGTTTTGGTTTAACAATTCAGAGAGAAATTCGAGATTAGTCATATCCTGCAAATACCAACGCTGCTTGACTTGCTGTGTTATAAACCCGATAGCACTGGAGAACAACCCGACAACCGTAGTGGCAAATGCCACCTGCATATTGTAGGCCATCGAGGCAATGTCGCCGGTGGAAAGCCCTACAAGTGCCGGACCCATTGGAATCAGCGTTCCCATTAATCCCAACATCGGTCCCATTTTGGTTAGAGTCTTGGATATTGCCAAATCTTTATCCGCCGCTATCTCAAAATCGGCAAGCAGGCGCTGCACGTGCGCCGGACTGTCTTTCATCTCGATAATACGGTGAATGTAAGCAACCACCAAAGAGTTGTTCTTTTTGGAGAGGTGTCCGCCCAGCTCCGAAACAGTTTCAGGAGTCAGTGCATCCAACTCCTTGCGCAGCAGGGCATCGGTCTTACGAATAGCCAGGTATTGCCCGAAAAAGTTTCCGAGGAGCAAGACCGAACGTCCGAAAAGAATAATCAACAATACGATAACAGGAACCAGAAGCCCTGTAGATATCCAATAGAGAATGTCTGAAATGTAATTCATAATTTTTTATTTAATTAGTTAGTTTGTCTTTTCAATTTCACTTCTCTTAAAATCATTCCGACCAATGCACCGGCAACAAGCAGGATTGTCAAGCCTGCCAACGCTCCCCAGTCTACCTCGTCTATTCCTTTCACTGCCGTACGGCCGTTGACAGTAGCGATAATTCCCAAAATAGCAATCAGGGCATTGGCGAGGAAAAGCAATTCCAGCCGAAGCTCTTTTTCGGGCAGTAACCAGCGCAAAAGGAAGCTCCCGGCAGGTATCAATACGAATACCGCCGCTGCCATGCTCCAGGCAATCAGGGCAAAGGATACCCCGGGGAAGGAGAATATCAATGCGACCAAGCCGCAGAACAGTACCGGAAAAACTAAAATACCCGGAAACCAACGTAGTGCCTTATAAGCCCATAGCACGCGCTTCTTCACAAGTCCGGCACTTTGGATATGTGCAGCCAGCATGCAGAAGGTCATCTGCAGAACCACTTCCACGCTCAGTACAACGGAAGTATCGAGCATCAGTGCAGGATTAGCCAGCCAGTCGGCAATCTGGGTTTTGGACTGCTCGATAGCATAAGACCACATCAGCCCTACGAACAAGGCACAGATGACGGATATTGCCAGTACCGACCTTAATTTACGATAAGTTTGCTTCAACATGAAGTTAAAGCAAACCAATATCATAAGTACCAAAACAACTGTCTCCATTATTCCTGTAGTTTTTTACGACGATGACGGACGAGCAACAGTAGTACGACGATAGCAAGCACTACTACCAAACCGACTATCGTATTGCTCAGTACATTGGTCTGTTCTTCTGCGACAGAAGCTATCTCCTCTTTTTTCATCACCATCCCTTTCTTGTCGTCGGATGCGACAGCTTCACGTATCTGAACAATGTTTTTCTTATATTCCGCCGCTGCCTGCGCATCGGTTTTCGAAGCAATGAACTGCCTTAACTTGGCATTGTCGCAAACAAAGCCGGAACAGGAGGGTTTGTACTTGTTTACCAAATCGGTGTGCAACTTGGCTATATCGGCCACTTGCTGCTCGCTGGCTTTCCACATTCCCTTGCGCACCGTCTCCAGCATGACAGCGGTCATTTCTTCCCAAGCTGCCGGATTCTGTTGCTCGAAATATTCATGCAAGCCCAGGCCGAACTTATCCTTTACGTACACATTATATATCTCATCCCACATTTCCTTATCGATAGCTTTGGGCTTCATCACATTCCAGCCATATGTGTTTTGTACAATCTCGGCAAATGTATTCGCAGCACCTGCTTCTCCTTTCATTTTCTCCTTGATATAGGTAGGGTTGAAAATAGTGGTACGGCTCTCCACTCCGATAGCTTCCTTGACCTCCTGCATGCGGAAGTTGTTGCGATTGCGGTAATCGCTCAGGTAAGCATCCGGGTCTTTTCCCGTCACATTACGAACAGCCAGGTTGAGCCCGCCCATAAACTCGTACACGTGGTCGAGGCTCAATGCTCCCCACGTATTGCTCTGGCGAGGCTGTATAACCGCATCCGTACGTGTCAGCGCAGCTTCGAAAGCGAATTGACGGAAGGCTTCCCAGTTCTTTTCACTACCATAGTAAGCACCCATATTATTCAAATAGGTATCTGCTATTTCTTTCTCGCTTTCCCAACGGTCACCGCTCATCACCATACCCTGGATACCGGTTCCATAACCGCCGTTAGCTCCTCCGAACACGCGGAACGTAGAAATCTCCCTGGCGTCTTTAGGAGTCAGGCCTTTTTCTATCAACACCCGTTCTGCTTCGACCACTCCGGCAGCAACCTGATTTTCGTATTGGTCGTCTTTTGCATGGGCAGCCATTTCAACCGCTCGGTTAATAAGGAACAAGCGGGAAGCTGCGATGTCCCTCAACTGCCCGCTCGTCTGTACTACCACATCGATACGCGGGCGTCCCAGTTCTTTCGAGGGGATGAGTTTCAAATCCGTAACACGGCCGAAAGCATCCCGCAGAGGTTCCACACCCAGCATATAGAGTATCTGGGCGATAGTGGCTCCTTCCGTCTCGATAAACTCGCCGCTCCACAGCGTATAGCTTACCTTACAGAATTACGGGGAATGCTATCATTGTGCCGGCGTTTATACATCTCGATTGTATTATTTGCCAACTGTATGCCTTTCTCCCATGCCGCCTCGCTTGGGGTAGCCTCTGCATTGATTCCGTAGAGGTTGCGTCCGGTAGGCAAGGTATTGGGATTTACTATCGGATCGCCTCCCGGTGAAGGCAGGGTATATCCGCCGTTCAATGCATTCGTCATGCTGAGCAGTTCTTTTTCCGGACTTTCTATAAGTGCCTTTTTATATTCTCCGACATTTTTAATTGTGCGCTCGACTTCCATGACTGCCAAAGCAAAAGTGATTTCTTCTTTGGTATATTCTACGGAAGAAGGCATTTTCTTCATTACGGCTTTCTCTCCGCCTCCCATAGCCATCATCATCGCCACATGCCCTGCGGCGCATTACGCGATTTTTCTATCTTCCGGGCTTTGGTTAGTTCGTCGGGCGTGATATCCGCCACACGGCAGATGAGCTCGTCCGTTCCCAAAGCCGGATTAGCCAGCAACCGGGTTACTAAAGTACGGGCAGGATTCAGATAATGCTGTGTGAACAAAGCGCGGTGTTTCGCCGTTTTTTCGTCGGGCGTTTGCGGAGTTTGTCCAGGGCAAGCAGGCTGTATGCAATCGGTTCGGTAGCCATGGCGTACACGCTGCTCTTAATGCGCGCATCTTCATAAGGAACGCCCATTGTATAAAGCTGTCCCGTTATTTTCTCCGTAGCCAGTTCCTCGGCAAAATTCTCGATACGCAAAATCTCGTCTTCCGTATAGGAACGGTGAGTACGCTGTCCAGTTCCAGCTCGCGGTGAATACCCAGCTTTACCGCCACTGCCGTCACAGCTAAAGAAGCACGGCGCAAATCGACTTCGCTACGCATATCTTTCCGGGATTCCTGTTCGTGCGCACCGTTAGAACAAGCATTGACAGCATTATTGTATATCTTAATTTTCTCCACAAGTTCACGATAGATACCACGGACACTGCTCTCGAGGAACGGAGGGGTGAGGTAAGACTGCAAGCCTGCATATGCCCTGCGTTTGGCTATCATACCTTCTCCCACATTTCCTATCGAATAAATATAGAAATGAGGCAAAGCGCCTACCAGCCGGTCGGGCCAGTCGTTACTACTCAAAGCAACCTGCTTTTTCGGTGTAAATTCCAGACTGCCATGAGTACCGAAGTGAATCAACGCATCGGCCTTAAAACCGAATGCGTCCACAAATAAGATGCAATATAAGTGTGAGGAGGTGCGGCATCCGTACCATGAACAATCTTAAACGCATTGTCTCCCTTTCCGGCGGCATTTTGCGGCAGCAACACCACATTCCCGAACTGTAAGCGGGCAACTCCCAGGCGTCCGTCATCGGTAGCCATATACTCACCGGGAAATTCTCCGAAGGAAGATACGACCTCCGCATACTTTTCCGGCCTGAGTACTTTCCCTACCAACTTTCGTACTGTTCTTTGGTAATCAGTTCGGATGCCCGTTCTTCATAAAGTTGTCGAAAGCTCCTTCCGCATACGTTCCGAATACAGCTCCCTGTGCTTGTATCATACGTTCCAGTTCTTTGGAGGATGCCGGCAAGCCGTCTACCTTATACCCTTCTTTCTTCAAATGCAGCAATAGGTTGTAAAGCGAAGGGGCAACTTCCATACCGGCAGCAGCCATTGCGTTCTGTCCCGGGCCTTTATAATAATAAATCGCCACGCGCTTTTCATTATTGGGCTTGTTCTGAAACTTAATATAGTTATTCACCGTCTCTACAAAAGTTTCCAAACGCTCGGGAATGGCAAAAGCATGCTGCAATCCTTCTTCATCCCTATAATGTCCGAACAAAGCGAAAGGACGGATAGCCCCGTCTATTTCGGGGGTTACGACACTTTGCGAGAGAAATCCGCCGCTCATTCCCATTTTGTCGTTCTCCCACTCTTCTACGAGCCGGTTTACATTCAGCGGAGTAAACAACGGGATATTCTGTTGTGCTAGGTAATCCACGATATAGTCTCCCATGCGCCCGTGCGCCATATTGATGACTGCCGAGGGGAATACCGAATCAATTTGGTGCCTGCCAATGAAGCCTTTCATATTCCGTACCGGATAAACGACATTACCCGTTTCCTCCAGTTTCCGGATAAGGTCTGCCGGTTCGCCCATCATACCAGTGATTATGATACGGGGAGCTCCCTCTTGCAACAGCCCGTTTTCCTGCAGGAAAGCATTGTATCCGGCTATCGTATTGAAACCGAGTTCTTCATCATCAGGCTTCTTCGGGTCGGCATGATATATCATATCATTGGAGCGTTCTGTTACAGCTTCAGGTTCGTCTACCGAAATAAGCTTGCCATCGATATGCTTACGTACATAATTCAGCATGCTACGGTAGTTACGGCGCCCGCCATTCCCCAGGTAACTTCTCAAAGTGTCGGCCTGGATAGAGTCCAGCGAAATTATCTCATTGGCAGGATTGGTGACGGAAGTGGTCAGAATGGGCAAGCCGCCATCGGCAGCCTTCTTTATCTGCGCACGCTGTTCTTCCGTTATTCTCATCCCCATGGCATTGATAAATACCATGTCATAAGAAGTCAGCTTATCCAGTTCGTCGGTACTGACTTCTGCTATCTTTATAAACGAATTATCATTAGCCTTGGATATTTGTCCGAGACTGATAACTTGATAATTGACAAATGCTACTCTTGTAGAACTGAACCATAAGTTCCAGATACCTATAAGCAGCAACACGAGGACGGCCGCACAGCCACTCCCCAATAGTTGTTTTTTCTTCATATCGATATTTTAATATTTATAACCCGAACATATCTGCAATATTAAGATTTACGGTTCCTATTACACTGATTCCCTTTTGCGGAATCTGCAGGGAACTATCGGCAGCCTTGTCTTTATAATTGAACAGGTTATCGATACCCAGATTGAGGGATATGCCTTTCGGAAGGTAACTCCGGTATTCAACGAACACATCGTACGTGCATCGTAAGTGGTTATTTCATACGCATAAGTACCGTCATCATTTTGGTTTCTTGTATAAGTATCGAACTTTGCTCCCCACTGCCCGTTCAGCGAACAGTTAAAACCTATCTTTCCGAACTTATGCGAATACATAGCATTGAAAGTTGCCGTATGCGGGCGCACCAAAGAAGTATTCCGTCCGTCGACCTCTTCATAATCGTTCGTATAAGCATAAGAACCTGTCAATATCAGCCCGAAACCAAAACGGTAGCGCAAAATTGTCTCCAAGGCCGTAGTTTTGGCATTATCGGCATTCACGTACTGCATGTCGCTCGAACCGTCGCCCAATGACATATAGGCTATCTTGTTCCTGAAACGGTTGTGGGCAAAAGAAACCGACATGTTCAGCCCTCCCTTGGTAAACTCGCCGGACAGAGAGATTTGATTGCTGGTTTCCGGTTTCAAATCCGGATTACCGTACAGCATGAACCAACCCATACCGCCCATATCGTATGCCTGGTAGAGTTCTTTCAGAGAAGGCGAACGGAATCCTTGTGCATAACCAGCACGGAAAGAGACATGGTCGCAAAAATGCCACAGTAAAGAAACCTTCGGAGTGACATGCCAATGATATTTCTCATGTAGTCGGCACGTACTCCCGCCACGATATTCAGCTCATCGAGGATATCCCAATCTTCCTGCGCATAGAAAGCGTACAACTGATTGTCAACATGGGAGCTGTCTTCCAGCATATAATGTTTCAGGTATTCAAAGTCACCTTCGAACCCGACACTGACAGTATGCTTGCCGAATGTTCCGGTATAATCGATACGCGGTGTCTGCTTGATATTACGGTAATCCGTAGTTTTCTTTCCGGATAAGAAATAGTCCTGGTTCTTCTGATAATTATCATAAATATATCCTATTACAAGTTGCTGTTTTTCTCCGGGAAGATATGTAACCTTACCGTTCAAGGTATAATCAAGGAATATGTCCTGATACATCTTGCCCACGCGCTTGTCTCGTTTATTGCGGTAAAACGAACCTTTCAAATCCGCATTTAGCTTTTCATTGCAGGTATAGCCTATTTTCTGCAAAAAATCCCAAATGTTGTATCCGTAGACCGTGGTGGAACCGGCATCTTCCTGCTCCTCTGCCGAAGAACCGTCACTTCCTTCCGTTACGGTGGTCTTACCTACCTCATCACCTATCTCATAAGTATCTTTTGTACGATAGGTAAGGCTGGTATAAGAAGTAAGACGATTTTTCTTCACACCGGTAGAAGCTGTATATTTCTGTCCGTTGGAACCGGCATAACGTGCATTCAAATTTCCGCTAAAAGGACGATTGGCGGTCTTTGTAATGATATTGATGACTCCACCCAATGCATTGGAACCATAGATTGTGGACTGGGCTCCTTTAATGACTTCTATACGTTCGATATCGTCTACATTGAAACGGGTAAAATCAACATTATGGTCGGCTCCTTCCCCACTTACGCGTTCGCCATCTATCAAAAACAGCATATACTCTCCATCCATGCCTTGATAAGATATCTCAGGCATCTGACTCATCGAATTATACCCAATCTGCAAACCCGGCAGTTCGTATTGCAGCAAAGTTTCGACATTCATCGGATTGAGTGCCTGAATCTCCTTTTGAGATATTACACGCGTCAGTACAGGTACCTCTTTCAACGGTTTTGCAACAAACGAACCGGTTACCACTACATCATTCAGTTGATTAGAAGAAGGAACCAATCGGATATGCAGTCGCGGCGGACGTACAGCCGGAACCGCTTTTATTTCCTGAGATTCGTATCCTATGAATGAAACCAACAGCGTATATTCTTTCGCATTTTCCAAACGGATAACAAATTCACCGTCGCTATCCGTGCCTGCTCCGAAAGTAGTTCCCAGCACCCTAACCGTAGCTCCAGGCATTGGCTGCCCGTTTTCATCTACAACATCTCCCAATATGGAATAGCGATAACGGTTGCTATCCCTTTCGTCCACTTCCTCCGCAAAGACAGTGGGCACTGCCGCTGCCAGCAAAAAAAGTAAGGAACAAAGAACCCGTCTCATTCTTATTTAATCGGGATAAATCGTAATTGAATGTAACAAAACCGCTCTTATTCGTTTCAGAGTTTCCTGCAACTGTAAATTGAAGCTTCGCCCAACTGCCGTCCTTACACTTCAAAACTATTACATGCATTGTCGGTTCATAAATAGTAGGAGGCATACTACCTGTCTCCGTCTTTTTCACCCAACTGCACAACACTTTGTTCACAGTTGCAGTCTTGGCGTAACCGACGTTGCCTTGCATCATTTTGCTCATATCGGTGATGATGGCATATTCTTCATCCTCGTTTGTTATGTTTTCATCCGCTTTATAGTCTCCTTCAGGCAACTCCGTAATTTCATTCATATTTGTTTTCTCCGTATCGAAAACCATGCCACCGTTTGTTTTTATCTCATAACGGTGTATGGCGATATGCCATTCGATACCGATAGTTTCCTTCGCTTTTGGCTCGCTTACCGAACCATCCGTATAAATCCATTCGCTTGTATCCGGATGTATTTCCGTTTCTCCAGTTTTCAGATTTACATAAGTCCATTTATCATAGGCAGATACATCCAGATTCGTTTTCGTACCTCCAACTCCGTCTCCCCATTGACTACCCTTATTATCGTCATCACTGCATGCTGCTCCTAATAAACCGATGGCCGCCATGACCAATACATCTTTAATTTTCATTTTAGCTATTCCTTTTTAGCGTTAATAAATTAATTTTCACGCTGCAAAGTTAGATCGCACAGGTAGCTGGCACAATACCGATAAATAACTATATTAAAAACAATAATACCCACAAATAGTAAAAAAGTGCTGCCCGCACCCTCACAAGCGCCGGCAGCACCAACCACAAAAACAAATACAACTAAACAAAGTTTTTCCTTAGATAATTCCCTGACCCATCATGGCGTGGGCTACCTTCATGAAGCCGGCAATATTAGCACCCTTCACGTAGTTGATGTAGCCGTCGGGTTCTGTTCCGTATTTCACGCACTGAGCATGGATACCGTGCATAATGGCATGAAGCTTCTCGTCTACCTCAGCCGCACTCCAACTGAGATGCATTGCATTCTGTGACATTTCCAATCCGCTGGTAGCCACACCGCCTGCATTCACAGCCTTACCCGGTGCATACATAATCTTGTTTTCAATAAAGAGGTCGATAGCTTCGGGGGTACATCCCATATTGGAGATTTCGCCCACACAAGTCACCTTATTATCAATCAGATGCTGTGCATCTTCCCCATTCAACTCATTCTGCGTTGCACAAGGCAAAGCAATATCGGCTTTCACCTCCCACGGACGTTTGCCGGGAACGAAAGTAGAGCCGGGGAATTCATCGGCATACGGAGCTACGATATCATTGCCCGATGCACGGAGTTCCAACATATAATCTATCTTCTTGCCACTGATGCCGTTCGGGTCATAGATATAACCGTCGGGACCGGAAATCGTAATAACCTTAGCACCCAACTGGGTAGCCTTGGTAGCTGCACCCCAAGCCACATTTCCGAAACCGGAGATAGCAACAGTCTTACCTTTAATATCTATACCATGAGTTTCCAACATTTGGTGAACGAAGTAGAGGGCACCGAAACCGGTTGCTTCGGGACGTAT
>ERZ791618.1113-NODE-1113-length-10073-cov-4.864244_pt1 | contig 10073 bp, 8 predicted proteins | sample MGYA00510059_ERZ791618 | MGnify/ENA primary metagenome ERZ791618 (study PRJEB30046, sample SAMN00715159) | human gut metagenome | study: EMG produced TPA metagenomics assembly of the A metagenome-wide association study of gut microbiota in type 2...
GGCGCGGCTATTAAAGGTTTTATTATAGAAGTCAACTGGTCACTTGCTTTTATTTTGCTATAGCTAAAGTGATAGATAAATCCAAATTTATATCTCCACCACAAAACAACCCCCAACCGCAGCAGCTGCGATTGGGGGTTACATACATATTATTTATTCCCTGCGGGTTTATCAATCCGTTACGGGCAGGCTCTCTATAAGATCGGTCAGCTCATAGTAGAATTTGAGTGTCTGACTCTTCGTGCACTGCATTCCGATGACCGTGCCGTGGTCGCCCTCGCGCGTGGGCATGACGTACCATTTGGCGGTCTCAAGCTCCATGCCGGGGGTGTAGTCCTCGTGCTCGTCGGTGAACGGGTAGCGCGCCGATACGACGTTTACAAGTCCGTCATTCGGAAGCCACGATGCGTCTATCTTGTAGTCGGAGAACAGGTTCTTCGAGTATGCGCCGAGAAGAGTGGCTGACGGGCGCAGAACAACGAGCGTCTTTATCTTCGGAACCTGGGTTCCCGCAAGCGTCTTGCGCGTGGTCTGATACGAATAGGAGAAATAGTAGACTCCGTCTACCGGCTTTGAGAACTTGTTTATCTCCTCGGCTCTCTCGGGATACATATCGTCCGCCGCGGTGTCGGTGTGGGTCATAATAGTCATGAAAGCCTTTATGAACGCCTCCTCGGGGGTCGAGCCGTCGCCCGGTATGGGGGTCAGACCGAACTGCTCGAGGTGAAAGTCAACATAGCCGTTGAGCTTCGAGCGACCTATTAAGCCGGCGTAGGCGTAGCATGCCGCTTTGCCCAGTTCGGCCATGTTCATGCCGTCGATGATATATGCGAGCGTCGTGCCGTTGTGCGGGGCGCAGAGCGTTGTGACGGAGTTTATGTAGTTGCCCTTGCCGCCGGTGAACAGCGGGGAGATATCGTCGGGCGAGGTTGCCGCCTGCTCCTCTTCGCTGCCGTATGCGAGCAGAGCCGTGAGCGTTCTGACCGTCGCGCCGCCGAACGAGTGACCGACGAGATTTATCTTCTTTATATTGCCGTCCGCGTCTGGCTCACCCCAGCCCTCAATCATGGGCTTTGTGTAGGTTCTGCCGTAGCGGCTGTGGTTGAATTTTTCGGAGTGCGCCTTGCCGTAGTCAACGCGAGTGCCGGTTATCTGTGCGTAGAGCTCGCATACTCTGTCCCAGTTGCTCGACATCGGGCCGACGGATGCGGCGTAGCTCTCATAGTGGCTTTTGTTCAGCTCGTCCATGAGCGAGCATGATGCCGAGCCCCAGTAGGGGAGCGTGTCGTCGATTCCCTCGTCTGCGCCCCAGCCGAAAAGACCGTGGACATATACATAGGGGTATTTGTTGATATCAATCGACCCGATCGCGCTCACTCCCTGTGCGGCGAGTGTGAATATGAGCGCCAGAACTGTTATCAGGCTCAGTGTGCGTTTAACGATTTTCGCTTTCATCAAAATTCCTCCTATATTATTACATATAAAAGCTTATCGTATCAATCAAAAGGTAAAATTACGTATTATAAAAATACCGTCGACTTTCACTTTTTTAAAAAGACGGTTTTATACATTTTTTAGCATTGTTACAAAAATGTCAAACTCCTGTGACAAAAATGACAAGGTTCATAAAAGGAAATATTTTTCGGACTGCAAAATTTCGTTTATGAGCGAATAAAAACCGACGCTCCGGCGATACTAATCGCAAAAGGAGTGAGAAAAATGATCGACAGAATATCGCTTATTTTAGTAATAATCGGCGCGCTCAACTGGGGCAGCATAGGCCTGTTCAAATTCGATATCGTCGCGTGGATATGCGGCGGCCAGGGATCGATAGTCGCGAGGATCATATATACGCTCGTGGCGCTCGCAGGCATCTGGTGCATCTCGCTGTTTTTCAGGGAGAATACGCTCCTCGAGACGAACGACGGAAAAACGAAGTAAACTTTTCAAAAAAGGAATTGAAAATTGCAGCGGCGGCGGAGAGTGCAAAGGCGCTTTTCGCCGTCGCTTTGTTTAACGCCGACTTATCTGATGCAAAGCCGAGCGCAAAAATTTTTAAATTTTTTGATAACTTTGTAGGGAAAACAGGATTTTTTGCGTATATATTATTGAAAGGGGTGAGAACGGATGAGACTCAGCGACAGTTTTCTCGAACAGCTGCGCGCAAATACGGATATAGAGAGCGTCATTTCTCCCTATGTCAACCTGCGCCGAAGGGGCAAGAACCTTGTCGGACTCTGCCCGTTCCACAACGAAAAGACCCCGTCATTTACTGTTTATCCCGAAAACGGTAGCTTCTATTGCTTCGGCTGCGGAGTCGGCGGCGATGTGATAACTTTTGTGCGCCGAATGGAAAATCTCGACTATATGGAGGCGGTCAAGCAGCTTGCGGACAGAGCGGGAATGGCTCTGCCGGAGGACGGCTATGACGATACCCTCGCCAAAAAGCGCACCGCCGTTTTGGCGGCGAACCGCGCGGCGGCGAAGTTTTTTCACTCTCAGCTCTTTACCGACAGAGGCAGACATGCTCTCAACTATTTCCTTGACCGCGGGCTGACTATGGAGACCATCCGCCACTTCGGCTTGGGCTTTGCCCCGGACGATTGGCGCGCGCTTAAAAATCACCTCAATGAACAGGGCTTTGACGATATTTTGCTCGAGAGTGCGAATCTTCTGCGCCGCAGCGACAAAAACGGAAAAGTATCTTATTACGACAACTTCCGCAACCGCGTGATGTTTCCGATAATCGACCCGCGCGGCAATGTCATAGCGTTCGGCGGCAGAGTGCTCGATGACTCGAAGCCGAAATACATAAACACTTCGGACACGCTCGTTTATAAAAAGAGCAACGGCGTCTTTGCATTGAATTTCGCAAAGAACGGAAACGACGGCAAGCTTATTATCGCCGAGGGCTATATGGATGTCATAGCCCTGCATCAGGCGGGCTTCACAAATGCCGTCGCCTGCCTCGGCACCGCGCTGACAAAAGAGCAGGCGAATCTGCTCTCACGCTATGCGGATGAGATAATCCTCTCGTATGACGCCGATGAGGCGGGTCAGAAGGCTACCGCCCGCGCGCTCGGAATATTCGGCACCACGGGCATGGAGATAAAAGTTCTGCGTCTGACCGGCGGCAAGGATCCCGACGAGATAATCAAAAAATACGGCGCTCAGCGCTTCCGCGATATCATAAACGGCGCGGCGAACGACACTGAGTACAGACTCCTTCGGGCGCGTCAGGGGATAGACCTGTCCACCGACGACGGAAAGGTGAAATATCTTTCCGCGGCGACGGAGGTGCTCGCGGGGATACCGAGCCCCGTCGAAGTCGATGTCTATGCCTCGCGCCTTGCGAATGAGCTCGGCGTGGACAAGCTCGCTATCGAATCGCAGGTGAAATATAAGCGCGAGGGGCTCAGAAAACGCCGCATGGCTCAGCGCGAGCAGGATCAGAAGCGCCTGCTGATAAACGGACAGAACACAAAGAACCCGGAGCGCTCCCAGCATCTGCGCGCCGCAAAGGCGGAGGAGACGCTGATAGCCTCGCTCATGCGGAACCCGGATTTCTATAACAAGCTCAAGGACGAGCTGTCTGCGGATTATTTTGTTACCGCGCTCAACAGACGTATCTTTTCGGTCATCCTTTCGCGCCTTGACGAGGGCGGCAACACCGAACCGTATTTCCTCTCGTCGGAGTTTACTCCCGATGAGATGGACGAGGTCGAGCGCATATTCCGCTCTGCGGCCCAGCTGAGCAACACTGTCGAAGAGTGCGTTGACTGTATAAAAATACTCAAAGAGGAAAAAAATAAGCCGGAGAGTATAAAGGCATCCGACTTGAGCGATGACGATTTTGCAAAGCTGTTCAGACCCGACAAGCGGGAGTGATATCCTGCTCGGGTTAGACATAAAAGACCGACTCAATATGCAACATAAAGAGAAGGAGACAGAGAAGTAATGGATGGTATCGAAAAAAGACCGGCGGTGAAAGCCCTTATTGAAAAGGGTAAAGCCGCAGGCAAGCTGACCACCCAGGAGATCGACACGGTAATAGTCGATATGGATCTTGATATTGAGGATCTCGATAAGCTCTATGAGTCTATCGAGGCGCAGAATATCGAGATAATCGATGACCTGTCGATGCTGGATGTGGATGATGTCAACTTCGATCTGGGCGAGACTCCCAAACCGACCGCTGACACCGCAGGAGTCACCGATGATAAGAACATCACTATCGACGACCCCGTCAAGGTCTATCTCAAGGAGATAGGCAAAGTGCCGCTGCTCACTCCCGAGGAGGAGATTGAGCTTGCAATCAGAATAGGCGACAACGACCCCGCCGCAAAGCGCAGACTGACCGAGGCAAACCTCAGACTTGTTGTCAGTATCGCAAAGCGTTATGTCGGCAGAGGTATGCAGTTCCTCGACCTTATTCAGGAGGGCAACCTCGGACTTATCAAGGCTGTTGACAAGTTCGATTACACAAAGGGCTTCAAATTCTCGACCTATGCCACATGGTGGATAAGGCAGGCGATAACCCGCGCCATAGCCGATCAGGCGAGGACGATAAGAATCCCCGTTCACATGGTAGAGACCATAAACAAGGTCAAGAAGACCAACAGCCAGCTGCTGCACAAGAACGGCAGAGACCCCACGGCGGAGGAAATAGCCGAGGTGCTCGATATGCCCGTTGACAAGGTGCGCGAGATAATGCGCGTGGCTCAGGAGCCCGTCTCCCTTGAGACCCCCATCGGCGAGGAGGAGGACAGCCATCTCGGCGACTTCATCCCCGATGACGACGCTCCCGCCCCGGCAGACGCCGCTTCGGCGACCCTGCTCAAGGAGGAGCTCGCCCATGTGCTCAAGACCCTCACTCCCCGTGAAGAGCGAGTGCTCTCGATGCGCTTCGGACTCACCGACGGCCATCCTCATACCCTCGAGGAAGTCGGCAAAGAGTTCAATGTCACCCGTGAACGCATCCGTCAGATCGAGGCAAAGGCTCTGCGCAAGCTCCGTCACCCGACGAGAAGCAAGAAGCTCAGGGACTACGTCGAATAATTAAACAATCAAAAAAACCAGCCGCAAGCGTAAAACTTGCGGCTGGTTTTATTTTTTTGTGATTTTTTGACATTGTGTTGCTGAAATTGACAACAAAGTTCTTTTGGTGTCTTTTATATGTGATTGTTCGAACTGCCGGGCTGAGACTGAATCGCTCTTCATAACTAAAAAAGCACTCAAAAGTTCTTGCTCATACCGAAAAAAGCGGGTTTAATACCGAGCCTATAGACAAAGAAAATTTTTCTGTTATTATATGTCCGAAAATGACCCGCATTTGCGGGAATCACAAAACGGGAGCAAAAGAATATGGAAAATGATGTAAGAACAGAAGGCATGTATGAATACACCGTCCGCTTCGGAGAAGCGACGATAGTCAGGCATCTCAGAGAGTACGATTTTGAGAAACATGATACGGTGATTCCGGCGTATCTCGGCAGCTATCCGGTTGTTGAGATCGAAGAGCGGCATTTCAGGAACAGTACATGATTGGCAGCGTGACCGTTCCGGAGGGTGTGCGTGTAATAGGAGGGGGTGTGTTTGCCGACAGCAACAGAATAACCGAAATCAAATTGCCGAGAACGCTTGAACGAATCGAAGGCGGAGCGTTTTCTTTTTGCAATGATCTCGAGTGGATGGTTGTTCCCCGCGGAGTCAATTATATAGGCGGACATGCATTTTGGCACTGCGTTTCTATGACAAAAATATGGCTTCCCGATACCGTAACCGATATCGAGGATTGGACTTTTGATGAGTGCGGTCAGCTGTATAAATTATATATGCACTCCGGCACAAAAATTTCCGGCGAAAGAGTGTTCGACAGATGCAGGGAATTGAATGATATTATCCGCTATGATTACATGGAGGAACCGACAAATGGGGACTTTGAACGGGCTGAGGGGGTCGGCCTTGTCCGTGAGAATATCGAACGCTATAAAATGTGGTAAAAGATTATATGAAGGGCAAGAAGAGGAGAAAAGGCGATGATCAAAGAAATAGGTTCATACATCTATGATGAGACCGAAAACGGGGCGGTCATTCTGGAATGTGACAAGAACATAAGCGGAGATGTTGAGATACAGGAGAGTTTTTTCGGCGTTCCGGTCGTTGGTATAGCGGCGTTCGCGTTCATGAAATGCAAGCGAATGCTTGGCGTGCAGATTCCCGACAGCGTCACTGAAATCGGACGCGGAGCGTTCTATGGCTGCACCGAGATGAGAAGCGCCGTTCTGCCGGCGAATATTAGAGATATATCCGAGTGGACATTTGACTCATGCACCAATCTTTTCGGCATGGTCCTGCCGAGAGGAATTGTCAGCATAGGCAGCCGGGCGTTCGGTCAGTGCAGGTCTCTCAGCGAAATAGATTTGCCCGACACCGTGGAATATATAGCGGGCGATGCGTTTGAAGACTGCATCTGTCTCGAGAGCGTCAATGTCGCCACGGGAAACGAGCATTATATAAACGATCAGAATGTCCTGTTCAGCGCGGATATGACGGAGCTCGTGCTGTGCATGTCGGATGATTTTGTTGATGATTTTGCTGTTCCCTACACGGTCAGACGCATTGGTGAAGGAGCTTTCTGCAACTGGACGGAACTCGAAAGGCTGGAACTTTCCGATGAAACCGAAGAGATAGGTGCGCGGGCATTTTCGGGATGCAAAAAGCTGGTGGAAATAGAAATGTACGACGGTCTGACGAAAATCGGAGCCCGCGCATTCAATGAGTGCGTCGCCATTCAGGAGATATGCCTGCCGGGCAGCATCCACAGCATAGGGGACGAGGCTTTTGCATATTGTCTGAATCTCACCGATATAAATCTGCCCGGCCGAATCATGAAGCTCTCGCGCGGAATGTTTGAAGGGTGCACGGAGCTTAAAAAGCTTTCGATTCCCGAAAATATAGCGGCTATAGAAGAGCGCGCGTTCAACTGTTGCTATAAGCTCAGCGACATAACGATTCCGCGCGGCGTGAAGCGCATAGGCGAGAACGCATTCAGAAGATGCTTCAGGCTGAAAAATGTCCGCTTTGACGGTACAAGAGAAGAATGGAACGAGGTGTCCGTCGCCCCCGGCAATGAGTGTCTCTTAAGAACGATAAAATACAGCAATGACGGGGAGGATTGAAAATGAGAAGTAAAACATTTGTAACCCGTACAAAGTATAAGTACACAGTACTCTTCGGCGCCGTGACGATAACGGAATGCCGAACCCGCGAGTCCGTCGTAAGAATCCCGCAGACTATCAAAGACTATCCCGTGACGAGCATAGGCAATATGGCGTTCGGGAAGTGCGCCGAAACACTCGAAGAGGTGACGGTGCCGAACGGCGTTGAGGAGATATGTGAGGAAGCTTTCAGGGATTGTGTTGCCCTTAAAAGAGTAAATCTTCCCGAAGGCCTTCGCGAGATAGAAGACGATGCCTTTGCCGGATGCTGTGAGCTCAGTGAAGTGGAACTTCCGGAGGGATTGACGGCGATCGGGAACTCCGCCTTTAAGGGCTGCGGCAAGCTGACGGATATAAATATCCCCGGCACAGTCGAACGTATCGGCGATAATGCCTTTGCCGGCTGCGGAATAACCGAGATAACTTTTCCGAACAACTTGAGAAGCCTCGGCTTTTCGGCGTTCGCCTGCCCCGGTCTTAAAAAAATTACCGTTCTCGGAGATATATATAATGTCGGCCACTGCGCATTTTCGAATGAAACAGAGCGTTTTCACAGGAATATGGAGCTTGTGATATCCGATAATGTCACAGGAATCAAATATATATGCCATGAGCTTTTTTGTGATATCCCGAGAGAACAGGCGGCACTTGAAATTCCTTTGAAAATAAATCTTAACGGCGGCTCCATAAATTATACCGGCACAGGCGAACAATGGTCGGAGTTAACGGAAAGAAACATGGTCAGAATAGAGGGAAACATATATCTCGGCAAAAAGAACTCTCCGTATTTTTATACTGCGTTCGGCGGCGAGGCTACGATAAGCGGGTGCGACAAATCCGCCTCCGGCGATCTTGTTATACCGTCGGAAATCGACGGATATAAAGTGACTTCCATAAGAGGTCACGCTTTCGAGGACTGCAGCGGTATCGAAAGCGTAGTCGTCCCGGCGAGCGTAACAAGAATCGGATGCTGCGCATTTGAAAGATGCGGGCTGGAGAAGATAGTGCTCCCGGATGAATTGCGGGAAATCGCGAGCGATACTTTTGCATTTTGTAAAAATCTGCGCGAGATAAAGCTTCCGGACAGTCTGCTGCATATCGGTATTGATGCCTTTCGCGGCTGCAACGCACTTGAAGCGGTCACTTTCCCGGAGAATCTGTGCTCTGTCGGCAATATGGCTTATAAAGATTGCGATAATATCCGCGAGCTGACAATGCTGGGAGATATTAAAGACATCGGAATGGGTGTATTCAGCGGAACAAACAATATTCGTAAAATAACGATCTCAAAAAATGTGAGCAGCCTCAGAGAAATATGGAGCGCACTGAAGCTTTCTACTGATGATGATCTTGAGCCGTGCGATTTGGATGAGTTGAATTATACCGGCAGCAAAGACGAGTGGAGGACGCTGCTCAGATTTTCGGAGATAAGATTGAGTGACACAAAGATCCGGTTCGGCACAAAAAGCGGTCCTTACCGTTATGTTCTGCATTTCGATGAGGCGGAGATAATCGATTGTGACAAGGAAATCTCCGGCAGAGTCGAGATTCCGCCCGAATTTGACGGCTATAAGGTAGGGTGCATCGGAAAAGAAGCGTTCTGCAACTGCCGCAATATCGAAAGCCTTGTGATTCCGCATAGTGTTAAAAGAATTGATGACAATGCCTTCGATGGTTGCGAAAAGCTTATAAAGGTAACTGTTTTGTACGGCACAGAGAAAATCGGAGATGAGGCTTTCAGCGGATGCAAAAATCTTATGAGCATAGATTTACCCGAGTCTATAAAGCAAATAGGACGCGGCGCATTTGAGGGTTGCTCTGCTCTGACAGTGGTATCGCTTCCGAGCGGTATAAGTAACATAAGACGCAACCTGTTCAGAGATTGCCGAAATCTTACGCGCGTGGATATTCCGAACGGAGTAAGATGTATTGATGACGCGGCATTCTTTGGCTGCGGGAACCTTGTGAGGGCGGATATCCCGGACAGCGTAGATATGATAGAGCAGTCGGCATTTGAGAGGTGCAGCAGCCTGCGCGAAATAATTGTCCCTGACAGCGTGCGCTCTCTCGGAGGTTGGGCTTTCAGCGGCTGTGAACAAGCAGATATATCTATATCGGCAAGTTTAGCAGAAAAAGTTTTTTCTGCTTCGGACGGGTTCGATCTTGAGCTCTACAGAATGAATCATGACTTTTTCGATGCCCCAAAAGATTCTTGCGACAATTATTGCAAATGGCTTTTCGAACATTCGACCTTCCGCAAGGTGAAAGGCGCGGACAAAGAGCTGCTGCATTCGGCTCCGTATTCATATACCCTCAACGAACATGGAGATGCATGCATTGTCGATTGCGACAGATACATAAGCGGAAATGTTGATATACCGGATGAGCTTGACGGCCATAAGGTGACGGCCATTGGCGATTATGCTTTCATGGGCTGCGAGCATATTGAAAATATAAACATTCCCGAGAGCGTTACGGCGATAGGCAACAGCGCATTTTATTATTTGCGCCTGTTTTATGATATAATGCCCGGATCGCTTCGGATAAACATTCCCGCCGGTGTGGGGATATTAGGCGCGAATGCTCTGTCCGGCTGCTATGAAATATGTTATAGAGGAACGAGCGCAGATTGGGAAAATATTCAAAACCATGAGACGGTTCATGGCGACGTGATTTGTAGCGACGGAATAAAATGCGGATAATTTTTTTTGAATCGGATTGACAATTGAAAAAGCCCCGCCGGCATTTTTGCTGTGTCGGCGGGGCTTTGCTCTGATTGTTTCGCAACAGTTGAAAACCCCCGGTTCTACCGGGGGAAAAAGAAAGCTTAAGTAAAAAAAGAAGCACCTCGCA
>ERZ791618.1115-NODE-1115-length-10070-cov-2.255117_pt1 | contig 10070 bp, 7 predicted proteins | sample MGYA00510059_ERZ791618 | MGnify/ENA primary metagenome ERZ791618 (study PRJEB30046, sample SAMN00715159) | human gut metagenome | study: EMG produced TPA metagenomics assembly of the A metagenome-wide association study of gut microbiota in type 2...
CGGAAAGCGATTCGCCGGTTTGGTGATCCGATGTTAATGGCACAACTTATGCCTGACGTCTCTAAATATCGTCCGGATGTAAAATTTTGGTTAGTTTTTGTTGCAGTTGGGCTGTTTGCAGTGTTATTGGCACGTCCTCAGTTTGGTTCCAAGCTGGAAACGGTGAAACGTAAAGGGGTTGAAGTAATCATTGCACTCGATATATCAAACTCTATGTTGGCACAGATGTTCAACCGAGTCGTTTAGAGAAGGCTAAGCGATTAATATCCAGATTGGTAGATGAAATGGAGAATGATAAGGTGGGAATGATAGTTTTTGCTGGTGATGCTTTTACACAGCTTCCTATTACAAGCGATTATATTTCTGCCAAGATGTTTTTGGAATCTATTAATCCGTCGTTGATATCCAAGCAGGGTACGGCTATCGGTGCAGCTATCAATCTGGCTACCCGCAGTTTTACACCCCAAGAAGGAGTAGGGCGTGCCGTCATCGTTATTACTGACGGTGAAAACCATGAAGGTGGAGCTGTGGAAGCTGCCAAGGCTGCTGCAGAAAAAGGTATTCAAGTCAGTGTTCTGGGTGTGGGTATGCCTGATGGTGCACCTATCCCTGTAGAAGGAACCAATGACTTCCGCCGTGACCGTGATGGAAACGTGGTTGTAACCCGCTTGAATGAGCAGATGTGTCAGGAAATAGCTCAGGCAGGAGATGGGATTTATGTGCGTGTAGACAATTCAAATGCTGCACAAAAGGTGATTGCTCAGGAGATTAATAAAATGGCGAAAGCGGATGTGGAAACACAGGTTTATACAGAGTTCAACGAACAATTCCAGGCTGTTGCATGGATTATATTGTTACTGTTGTTGGCTGAAATGCTGATTTTGGAACGTAAAAACCCGTTATTCCGTAATATCCATCTGTTTAAAAAGGAAGAAAGGTATGATGATGAGAAATAGAACTATCGGAATTATCTTGCTGCTACTGACGGCTATTTCAGTTTCTGCACAGAAAGCGGAACGCGACTATATTCGTAAGGGAAACCGTGCTTATAAAGATAGTACGTATGTAAATGCTGAAGTGAATTATCGGAAGGCTATTGATGTGAATCCGAAGTCAGCGATATCCATGTATAATCTGGGTAATACGCTTATGCAACAGAATAAGTTGCAGGAGGCTATGGAGCAGTTTGTTGCTGCCACTAAAATGGAGAAAGATAAGGGTAATCTTGCTCAAATCTATCATAATATGGGAGTAATATTCCACTCCGGTAAGGATTATGCCAAAGCTGTGGAAGCATACAAAGAGTCACTACGTAATAATCCGAAAGATAACGAGACGCGTTATAACTTGGCTTTGGCTCAGAAAATGCTGAAAGATCAGGAACAGAATCAGCAGAATCAAGACCAGAACCAAGATCAGAATCAGGACAAAAAGGAGCAGGAAAAAGAACAAGATAAAGACAAACAAGACCAAAATCAACAAGATCAGCAGAACCAGGATCAACAGCAGCAACCTCCTCAGCCACAAGAAAATCAGATGTCAAAGGAAAATGCTGAACAACTTTTGAAGTCGGTGATGCAGGATGAGAAAGATGTACAGGATAAGGTGAAGAAACAGCAAGTTATCCAAGGTGGTCGTTTGGAAAAGGATTGGTAAATAATAAAAGATACGATAATATATGAGAAAATTAATTTTCTTATGGATAGCACTGGTAGTAGTCAGTCTGCAAGCTTTGGCTAATGACAAGGTGTCATTTACCGCGTCAGCTCCTGATGCTGTAGCGGTGGGTGACCAGTTCAGACTGGCATATACAGTGACTACACAGAAGGTGAGAGATTTCCGTGCTCCCTCTATTAAGGGATTTGACGTACTGATGGGACCCAGTCGCTCTCAGCAAAGTAGTATGCAAATAGTTAATGGGGTATCTACCTCAACCAGCAGTATTACTTTCACTTATATACTGATGGCTACTGCTGAGGGTAGTTTCACAATTCCGGGAGCTACAATTACAGCCGATGGTAATCAGATGGTTTCTAATTCTGTGCAAATCAAGGTTCTGCCAGCAGATCAGGCCGGAGCTGCTTCTTCAGGCGGAGGTAATAGTAGTCAACAGGGCAATACCAGCCGTGCTTCTTCAGGAACTTCTGTTTCCAATCAGGATCTCTTTATTTTGCCTACTATTAGTAAGGCCAATGTGTATGAACAAGAAGCATTCTTGCTGACTTATAAAATTTACACTCTGGTTGACCTTCGCGGTTTTGACAATGTAAAACTTCCTGATTTTAAAGGGTTTCATTCACAAGAAGTCGAACTTCCGGGTGATAGAAAATGGAGCTTGGAACATTATAAGGGACGGAATTATCAAACTACCGTTTACCGGCAATTTGTGCTGTTTCCGCAGCAGTCTGGTAATTTGACTATTGATCCGGCACGTTTTGATGCTTCTATTGCTAAAGCTACTCAAGTATCTGATCCATTTGAAGCTTTCTTTAATGGTGGCAGCAACTACATTGAAGTCAAAAAGACATTGATGACACCGAAACTAACTGTAGATGTAAAACCCTTACCAGGCGATAAACCTGCTGATTTTTCCGGTGGAGTGGGAGAGTTTAGCATTTCTTCTTCCATTAATAGTACTAATGTAAAGACAAACGATGCTGTAACTATTAAACTTGTCATTTCCGGTACAGGCAATTTGAAGTTAATAGGTGATCCTGAGGTGAAATTTCCGGATGACTTCGAGGTATATGACCCTAAAGTTGATAATAAATTCAGGCTGACAAGTGCAGGGCTTTCGGGTAGTAAGGTTATTGAATATCTGGCTATTCCACGCAATGCTGGAACATTTAAAATACCAGCGGTGAAATTCAGCTATTTTGATATCAAATCCCGTACTTATAAGATATTGACTACCGAAGAGTATGAATTGCATGTAGAGAAAGGTGAAGGAAATGCAGCGCAAACTATTGCTAACTTTACGAATAAAGAGGATTTGAAAGTCTTGAATGAGGATATTCGCTTCATCAAGCAAAATGATGTGACGCTTTCTCAAAAGGGAGACTTTTTCTTTGACTCTATGTTATATTGGTTGCTCTATTTAGTACCTGGCATTGCGTTTATCATTTTCTTTATCATTTACCGTAAGCAGATAGCTGCTAATGCTAATGTTGCGAAAATGCGTACGAAAAAGGCAAATAAGGTTGCTGTTAAACGTATGAAGTTAGCTGGTAAGTTGTTGGCTGAGAATAAAAAAGATGTTTTCTATGACGAAGTCTTGAAGGCTCTTTGGGGATATATAAGCGATAAATTGAATATTCCGGTTTCTCGACTTTCAAAAGATAATATTGAAGAGGAACTTCGTAAATATGGAGTGGAGGATGCTTTGATTAAAGAATTCCTGGCTGCATTGAATGATTGTGAGTTTGCCCGTTTTGCTCCTGGCGATGATAATCAGGCTATGGATAAAGTCTATTCGGCTTCATTAGCAGTAATAAGTAAAATGGAGAATTCGATTAAACATTAATTAGGAGGTTATATGATGAAAAAGATACTGTTTTTTACTTTTGTTGGCCTGTTAATGGCATTGACCTCTTCTGGACAGACTGCATCGGATACATTACAACAAGCGAATGATTCGGTAACAATAGGTTCACACACTGAATTCTCAGCTGCTGCGCAAGAGAATAGTGTGACAAAAGCAGAAGGAGATAGCGCATACGTGAAGAATGATTATGCCTCTGCTATTCAGATATATGAAGCTCTGCTGAAAGAAGGAGAAGCGGCTGAGGTATACTATAACTTAGGAAATAGCTACTATAAGGCTGGTGATATAGCAAAAGCCATTTTAAATTATGAGCGTGCACTTTTAATACAGCCAGGCAATGCTGATATTCGGGCTAATTTAGAGATTGCTCGTGCAAAAACGATTGATAAAGTGATCCCTGTACCCGAGGTTTTCTTTGTATCTTGGACGAAATCATTGATTAATTGTTTGAGTGTGGATGCTTGGGCAAAGGTAGGCGTCGTTTGTTTCTTTTTGTTGCTTGCATCTCTTTATTTCTTCTTCTTTTCCAAGCAAATCGTGTGGAAGAAAATAGGATTTATTGCAGGGATAGTATTTCTGGTGTTAGTTTTATTAGCGAATGTCTTTGCTTTTCAACAAAAAAATGAGCTATTGAATCGTAACAATGCTATCGTACTAACTCCAAGTGTAACAGTACGTAGTACTCCGAGTGAAAGTGGCACCAGTTTGTTCATATTGCATGAGGGACGGAAGGTTGAAATTAAAGATAACTCCATGCGTGAATGGAAAGAAATCCGCTTAGAGGATGGTAAAGTAGGATGGGTACCTGCGTCATCTGTTGAAGTTATCTGATAGATATAATTCTTTCATAATAAGATAGTTAATAATAGAAAGAAGCCTGTTGAAAGGGAAAATACAAATCTCCTTTTGACAGGCTTCTTTATTTTTGTAAAAAAGACACCGAAATAGTTTGTTTTATCTTTTTTTTTCCTTAAGTTTATAGCGTGATAAGTGAAACTCACAGAGTTATTAACCATTAAATTTATAAATATGAGAACAATAACATTTAATGAACTTCGCAGAATTAAAGATTCATTACCTACTGGTAGTATGCATAGAATAGCCGATGAGCTCGGATTGAACGTCGATACAGTTAGAAATTTTTTTGGCGGTCATAATTTTAAGGAGGGTAAGAGTGTTGGGATACATTTAGAGCCTGGTCCGGATGGTGGTTTGGTTATGTTGGATGATACTACCGTCCTTGATAGAGCTCTAAAAATTCTAGATGAAATGAATGCTAGTGCTGAGCCTGTTCGAGCTTAAGAAAAGAAAGTTATAAATGAATCCCAATTGATAAACAAACAATTGGGATTTCTTATTTGTTTATAAAGTAAAAACAGTTGATTATGGAAGACAAGTTAGTAACCTTAGCTATTCTGACTTATGCAAAAGCTCAGATATTGAAGAATGTGCTTGAAAATGAAGGTATTGAAACCTATATTCATAATGTAAATCAAATACAACCTGTAGTGTCTTCAGGTGTGCGCTTACGTATAAAAGAAAGCGATCTACCGCGTGCATTGAAGATAACTGAGAGCTCTGCTTGGCTTTCTGAAGAGGTAGTGGGAGGGAAGTCACCCAAAGTAGAAAAGGAGAGTAATAAGGTCTTAATTCCTGTAGACTTTTCTAATTATTCAATGAAGGCATGTGAGTTTGGTTTTAATTTTGCTCAGAATATGGGAGCGGAAGTTGTGCTACTTCATGTTTATTTTACACCAATCTATACCACGTCATTACCTTATGGAGACGTTTTTAATTATCAGTTAACAGATGATGAAAATGTAAAAAATATATTACAAAAAGTTCATGCAGACTTAAATACTTTATCTGACAAGGTAAAAGCAAAAGTAGCTTCAGGAGAGTTTCCGAATGTAAAATATAGTTGTGTATTGCGTGAAGGTATTCCAGAAGAGGAAATTCTTCGTTATTCGAAGGAATATCGGCCACGTATTGTGATTATGGGGACTCGTGGTAAAAATCAGAAAGATATAGATTTAATTGGTAGTGTAACTGCTGAGGTAATTGAGCGAAGCCGTGTACCAGTTTTAGCCATTCCCGAGAATACTCCATTTAAACAGTTGGCAGAAGCTAAACGTATTGCATTTATCACTAATTTTGATCAACGGGATTTAATTGCATTCGATTCTTTGATTGCTGCTTTAAAGCCATTTCATTTCTCTGTATCTTTGATTCATCTGTCAGATGTTAAGGACACTTGGAATGAAATTAAATTAGGTGGTATTAAGGAATATTTTCAAAAACAGTATCCGGACCTGGAAATTCATTATGATGTTGTGATGAATGATGATTTCTTGAACAGCTTAGATAATTACATAAAAACTAATCATATTGATATAATTACGTTGACTACTTATAAACGCAATATATTCTCTCGCTTATTTAATCCAGGTATTGCTCGGAAGATGATTTTTCATTCCGATACACCGCTGTTAGTTATTTATGGACGCCCAAGCTAAAATAAATAGCGCAAGCAATTTAGACTAATAATCACTATTATGTTTAATATGTAGTGCTAATATTCATTGGACCAGATTATTATGCTTCCCTATTATAAAAAAATAGTATTTAGTAAGAAGCTCTTAAAAAATAAAAAGCCTAATCAACATGGTTGATTAGGCTTTTTATTAAAAAATATTGGTGTGTTTATTGAACCATTTTTTCGATTTCTTCGAATTCAGGTCCCATATCCAAATTGTAGTATACCCGGTATAAACCATTCAGCCATAAATCTTTTTGGTCAGGCTTCAATGCTCTTGCTTTTTCATAGCAAGGTTTTGCTTTTTCATAGAAAGCTTTCAAAGTTGCCTGATCTTCTTTATACTTAGGATCATTTACATCTGCTGTTGCTTTCTCTGAGAAGTCTTGTGCTTGCAGACAGTAGATCAAACCTAAATTAGAAAATGCTTCTGCGTAGTTAGGATCTATTTCTGTTGTCTTAGTATAATACTTGATAGCATTATTGAGTGCATCTGCAGCTTCTTGCTCTTTCTTTTCATTTTTCAGGTTAGTGTACATATTATGATAAAGATATCCTTTTACATACAGATAGAATGTATTATTAGGATCTTTAGCCAACATGTCATCAGCAAACTGCATAGCTTCATCGTATTTATTATTATTGCTATAATAATCAATCAAATGACCGAAGAAGAATGAATGTTGAGGGTATTTCTGCAAACCTTCTTTTAAAGAAGCAACCCACTTTACAGTATCACCTTGTGCTTTTAAAGCTGTAGAGATGAATTCCATTGCATACTGACCTACTTCCTTATCATTCTGTGCATAAGGAGCATATTTCAGAACGCTAGGGTAATCTTCCATTTTAGCTGCTGCCAAACTTGCATAATATGCAATCTGTGGTAAAATAGTATCTGTCTGCAGGAAATTTTCCTTTTCAAACATAGGATTTTGAGCTATTTCAATGTAAGTTCCAAAGAAATCTAATGCTTCTTTGTTTTTCTCCAAATTATAGTATTGAATACCTCCATTGATTAAGTTAGGACGCTCTGCTATAATTGCAGCAGCGTTAGCCTTTCTGTACTTGTTCTTAATCTTTCCCTTTTCATTTGGAACCTGTGCCAGTTCATCACATTTGAGGTAGTACTTACACATGTTTAATGCACTGTTGTATACCTTAAGAGTATCATAAGGTTTTCTCAAAAATGCGTCTTTCATTTCCTCCTCATTAATCCTTTTTTGAATAAAACCGGCTACATCCCAAGTGTCGGCATTATCCTTTGTTTCAGGATTAGTCAAGGCTTGATTGATGAGCTGTTCGGCCTTATTAAAGTTCGGCTTTACTTCATTCGCAATGCTTTTAGCTTCTTTCACAGTCTTTTCTTGAGCGAAAGTGAAGCCTGCAGCGAGCAATAAAATCACTGAAAATAATACTCTTTTCATGATAGTTGTAAAATTAAAATTAATATTATGTCTATTCTTCATCTTCATTATTGACTTCATTATCAGAGTTATAGTCTTTCTCCTCTCCTTCTACTTCATTTATAGTAGGCGGAATTGGAGAATTTTCATCATCAACAGGAATTTCATCTTCCATACTTTCTGATGTAACCTTACATACTGAACCGATCTCATCGTTTCTCTTTTCAAGATTGATCAGACGAACACCCTGGGTAGCACGACCCATAATACGGACATCAGCAACTTTCAGACGAATGGTGATACCAGATTTATTGATAATCATCAAGTCATTATCATCTGTTACAGACTTAATTGTTACCAATTTACCTGTTTTATCGGTGATATTCATCGTCTTAACACCCTTACCGCCACGATTAGTCTTACGGTAGTCTTCGATATCAGAACGTTTGCCATAACCTTGTTCAGAAACTACCATAATGGTTTCTGCTTCAGGATCTTTGATGCAAATCATTCCAACAACTTCATCTTGCCCGTCTTCGTCAAGCGTCATACCACGCACACCGGTTGCAGTACGCCCCATAACGCGTACAGCACTTTCGTGGAAGCGAATAGCACGTCCATTACGATTGGCAATGATAATTTCGTTGTCACCGTTAGTCATACGTACTTCGATAACGCGGTCGTCCTCACGGATAGTAATAGCGTTTACACCATTCTGGCGAGGGCGGGAATACTGTTCAAGTAATGTCTTCTTAATAACACCATTCTTGGTACAGAATAAGACATAATGACTGTTGATGAAGTCTGTGTCAGAAAGGTTCTTCACACGCAGATATGCATTTACAGCATCGTCTGAATCAATATTCAGCAAGTTTTGGATGGCACGTCCCTTGGAATTCTTGGTACCTTCAGGGATCTCATATACTTTGAGCCAATAGCACTTACCCTTTTGAGTAAAGAACATCATGGTATTGTGCATGGTTGCCGGATATATGTGTTCAATGAAGTCTGCATCGCGGGTATCTGTACCCTTGGAGCCTACTCCACCACGGTTTTGAGCACGGAACTCACTCAACGGAGTACGTTTAATATAGCCCATATGAGAAATGGTAATAATCATTTCGTCATCTGCATAGAAATCTTCCGGATTGAATTCTTCGGATGAGTAAACAATTTCAGAACGACGTTCATCTCCGTATTTTGCTTTTACTTCAATTAATTCATCAGTAATAACTTTGCGGCAAAGTTCGTCATTCGAAAGAATTTCTTCGTAATAAGCAATCATCTTCATTACTTCTTCATATTCAGCATGAAGCTGATCCTGCATCAGTCCGGTCAATTGGCGCAAACGCATTTCTACGATGGCACGAGACTGAATTTCAGTTAATTGGAAGCGTTCTATCAAGCCGGCAATAGCGTCATTAGGTGTCTTTGCAGCACGGATGATACGGATTACTTCATCGATATTATCTGATGCTATGATTAATCCTTCCAATATATGAGCGCGTTCTTTAGCCTTACGCAAGTCATATTGAGTACGACGGATAACTACCTCATGGCGATGTTCTACGAAGTACTTAATCATGTCTTTAAGATTCAGCAAACGAGGACGTCCGTGTACCAATGCTACGTTGTTCACACTAAAAGAAGTCTGTAACAACGTCATTTTATAGAGCTTATTCAAGACTACGCTGGCGTTGGCATCACGTTTGATATCAATCACGATACGCATACCTTCACGGTCAGACTCATCATTGGCATTGGAGATACCCTCTATCTTCTTATCATTGGCTAAATCAGCGATATTCTTGATCAGTTCCGCCTTATTGACACCATACGGGATTTCCGTGATGACAATTTTGTCATGTGTAGAACTAGTTTCAATTTCTGCTCTTGCACGCATGATAACGCGACCGCGACCTGTAAGATATGCCTCGCGTACGCCACTCATACCATATATATATCCTCCTGTTGGAAAATCGGGAGCTTTCACATAGTTCATCAACTCCTCTATCTCGATATCGTTGTTCTCGATGTATGCGATGCAAGCATCAATAACCTCTGAAAGGTTGTGCGTCGGCATATTGGTGCCATACCTACAGCAATACCAGATGCACCGTTTACCAAAAGGTTTGGAATACGGGTAGGCATAACGGTAGGCTCCTGCAAAGAATCGTCGAAGTTGCTCTGCATATCAACGGTTTCTTTGTCGAGGTCTTGCATCATATCTTCACCAATCTTGCGCAAGCGACACTCGGTGTAACGCATAGCTGCTGCGCTATCGCCGTCTACCGAACCATAGTTACCCTGGCCATCTACCACCATGTAACGCATTGCCCAAGGCTGTGCCATACGAACTAATGCACCGTAAACGGAAGAGTCACCATGCGGGTGATACTTACCCAATACTTCACCTACAACTCTGGCTGATTTTTTATAAGGTTTATCAGACGTATTTCCCAGTCCCATCATTCCGAAGAGAATTCTACGGTGGACAGGCTTAAAACCATCTCTAACATCCGGAAGGGCACGCGAAACGATGACCGACATGGAGTAGTCAATGTACGATGACTTCATTTCCTCCTCG
>ERZ791618.1116-NODE-1116-length-10069-cov-1.635011_pt1 | contig 10069 bp, 8 predicted proteins | sample MGYA00510059_ERZ791618 | MGnify/ENA primary metagenome ERZ791618 (study PRJEB30046, sample SAMN00715159) | human gut metagenome | study: EMG produced TPA metagenomics assembly of the A metagenome-wide association study of gut microbiota in type 2...
GATGGTACGACATTGATATTAAACTCTTGTTCGCGTGTTCACTATCCAGATCGTTTTACCGGTAAGGAACGTAGAATAGAACTGGAAGGTGAAGGGTATTTTCGCGTATATCATAATGAGAAGCAGCCTTTCGTAGTGGATACCCGCCACTTCGATGTGCGTGTTTTGGGTACTTGTTTTAATATCAAATCTTATTCTTCGGACGAGGTAGTATCAGTAGATGTGGAAAGTGGTAAAGTCCAGATTGATTTGCCGGAAGCGATGATGCGTCTACGTGCTAAAGAGCAGGTGCTTATCAATACTGTTTCAGGAGAATATAATAAGAGGCGCGAAGAGCGCACTATGGCAGTTTGGCGAAAAGGTAATTTACGTTTCAATAGCACTCCGATACATGATGTGGCTAAAGAATTGGAGCGTATGTATAATTGTCGCATTACTTTTGCTGAGGGACAGAATTTTGACAATCTCATTTCTGGTGAACATGATAATAAGAGTTTGGACGCTGTATTACAGGCTGTGGAGTATACAAGCGGTATTCATTACAAGAGAATGGGGAATATGATTCAGCTCTATAAATAGTGAAAAAATATAAAATACACCCCTGTCTTTGAGAACTACAGTGTATTATATTTGTATTGTTAAACATTAGTCTATATCGGATATGAAACCACCATCTTAATCTGCCAAAAAATAGGAGCTATCTCTCAGAGCAGCCCCTATACTAGTAATCCGGACAGATATTCATTCGTTTCGACCCGTGTGAATAGCGTCTCGTGTATTACAAACCTTTGTTTTAAATAATTTATTACAATTACTAAAACGCACAAATTTATGAATAATCTTCCTAATACAAAAAGGAAATCTGAAAATGTACATTCATTTTTAGCTTTTTTACTTTTCATATGCTTTTCATTTACAAGTTATTATATATATGCGCAAGAAGTGAAGGGCATAACATTAAATGTTCAGAACGAAACGGCAGAAAATGTCTTTAATCAATTGAGTATACAAACAGGACTGAAGTTTTTCTATGATCAAGAAATTGTTAATTCAGCTCCCCGCATTACCCTCAAAGTATCAAATGCCTCTCTACAGGATGTTTTGGAGCGTATTACTTTACAGACAAAATTGTATTTCAATAGGGATAATCATACAATATCTGTTGGTAAACAGAAAACCGGACAAGGCACTTCGAAAGGTATAAAACTGAGAAATATCAAGGGAAGAGTTGTCGATCAAGATGGTGAACCTATCATTGGTGCCAGTGTATTGGTAAAAGGCACTACTAATGGTGTAATTACTGATATGGATGGAAATTATAATTTGATAGATGTGCCGGAAAATGCATTACTTGCCTTTTCATATATCGGTTATCAGACAGTAGAGTTGAAAGCCAATGGCAAAGGACTTGATAAAATAATGATGAAAGAGGATAATGAATTGCTGGATGAAGTTGTAGTAGTAGGATATGGTGTACAGAAGAAGCGCGATGTGACAACTGCTATTGCCAGTATACGTGCCAGTGATTTGAAAGGACAGCCTGTAACTTCTATGGCTGAAGCAATGGTTGGCAAAATGCCGGGTGTACAAGTTTCACAATCTACAGGTGCACCGGGTTCTTCTTTACAAATTAAGGTGCGCGGTACAGGTACTATTACTGCTGGAACATCACCGTTGTATGTAGTAGATGGAGTACCTCTTGCCAAAGAGCAACTGAATACTTTCAACATGAATGATGTGGAGTCTATTGAGGTTCTGAAAGATGCTTCCTCTTCTGCTATTTATGGGTCGCGAGGCTCTAATGGCGTAGTGCTGATTACTACCAAGAAAGGACAGGAAGGACGAGCTACGGTTTCTTATAATGGATATTATGGTTGGCAGACTGTATCTAAAAAAATAGATATGCTGAACGCTTACGAATATGCCGATTTGGTAAACGACGCTCGAAATAATACCTATGTAGATAAAATGGAAGCGGTAAACCGTAAACGTATCGCTCAAAATAAACAGCCTTTGGCCTTTAGTATTACTGATAGTAATGCCATACGTTTACAAAATACCGGTAATGATTATAATACGATTGTTCCGGTTGAAATCTTACCTTATCTAAGGGGTGAAAAGGGATTGGTTGATACAGATTGGCAAGACGAGATTTTTCGTACGGCAGGTATGCAGAATCATTCTGTTTCGGTATCTGGTGGAAGTCAGAAGATAAAATATTATGCTTCTGTAGATTACTTGTCACAAGACGGTGTAATTATTAACAGTGATTTTACGAGATATAGTTCTCGTTTTAATCTGGATGTTACTGAAGGTATTTTTAAGTTTGGGCTCTCTTTAAATCCGTCTGTAACGATAGAGAATGCAGTGAACTCTGATGGTGCTTATAATAAGGATGGTGGTGGCATTATTGCTTCAGCTTTGCATAGTGCTCCTATATTTCCTGTTTACAATGCTGATGGTTCTTTTTGTTTTGCACAGAATGCTTGGAGTCCGAATACGCAGACGACACTAGAGGATGGTTCTGTTAAAAAAGGAAATAGCCAAACTCAAGTGTGGAATCCGGTAGCATTGGCTTTGTTGCAAAAGGATGAAACAAAAGCTTCCCGTATATTTGGTAATGTTTATGGAGAAGTAGCTTTTATGCCCGAATTAAAATATCGTGCAAATTTTGGTGTAGATATTTACAACAGCTCACAAGATACATTTCGTCCATCTACTATTCCTGTTGCCAATACGGAAGGTAATCCGGAATCTGAGCCTGAAGCAACAGCCAAAACGGCTAAGATGTATAATTGGTTGTTTGAGCAAACTGTAACCTATAATAAGGATATTAAAGGGCATTCTATTTCTGCGTTGGCAGGGTGGACTATGCAATATCAGCGCGATGAGAGTACATACGCTTTTGCTAATGGATTTATAACAAATAATGTGCCTACTCTGAATGCCGGTACTGTAACGCGCGGAGACTCTCATGCTTCTGAGTGGGCTTTGCTTTCAGGACTTGCTAGAGTCCAATATAATTATAAAGGTAAATATATGGTTACTGGAGCACTTCGTGCAGATGGTGCCTCTCGTTTTGGTAAGGATAATCGTTGGGGGTGGTTCCCTTCGGTATCGGCGGGATGGCGTTTAACGGAAGAGCCTTTTATGAAATCATTGACCTTTATTGATGATTTGAAACTTCGTGCTAGTTATGGTTTGACGGGTAATTTCCGTATTCCCAATTATGGGGCTCAGGGAGAAGTTGCTTATTACAGCTATGTATTAGGTGGGAATAGTGCAGATGTTGTTAAGGGAGCTGCCCCCAAGAGTATGCCTAATCCTGAACTACATTGGGAGAAGACAGCTCAAGTTAATATTGGTTTTGATGCATCATTATTTAAAAACCGTCTGACTTTGGGTTTGGACTTATACAATAGTAATACTTATGATTTATTATTGGATGTTCCGGTTCCGATGACAACAGGGTATAAAACTCGTCTGGAAAATATTGGTAAAGTCAATAACAAAGGGTGGAATTTAATATTGCTACCAACCAGAAGATGGGTGATTTTAATTGGAGTGTATATTTTAATATTTCGAAAAACATCAATGAAGTAAAGGAACTCGGGCCAGGTAATGCAGATATAATTTCTTCCGGTTCAGTGAGTAATGCTTATTTTATAACCCGTGTGGGTGAGCCTATTGGAAGTTATTATTTACCTGTAGTAGAGGGAGTTTTCAAGAATCAGGAAGAAGTGGATGCAACCTTGCACTATATGGATTCTCCAACAAACTACGGCTTAGCAGACACGAAACCCGGAGATTTCAAGTTTAAAGATGTGAATGGTGATAAAGTGCTTGATATCTCAGATACAGACCGTGCTATTGTAGGTAATTATATGCCGGACTTTACTTACGGCTTTGGTGCAACGTTAGCTTGGAAAGGTATTGACTTTGGCATCGTATTTCAGGGTTTCAAGGAAATGAAATCTTGAATCTTTCTCGGCGCTATTTTTATAATCATGAAGGGAATATGAATAATTATAAGGGTGCTTTAAACCGTTGGAAGTCGGAAGATGAGCCGGGAAGTGGAATGAACGTGCGTGCCAATCGTGTTAGCAAAGGACAGAATGGTACTACATCTACTTGGCATGTAGAGGATGGTTCGTATTTACGTATCAAGAATATTTCATTAGGATATACATTACCTGAAAATTGGATAAAGAAGGTTTATTTAAAATCTGCTCGTATCTACTGCACACTCCAAAATCCATTTACATTCACTCACTATGAAGGTTATAATCCAGAAGTTTCCAATCGTAGTGCAGTGACTACCAATGGTGAGGATTATGGGGTTTATCCGTTGGCAAGAACCACCTCTATAGGTGTTAACCTTACGTTTTAATCTTAAAAATACTATAATATGAAAAAAATAATAATATCTATTTTTACAGCGATTGCTCTTTCTGGTTGTAATGATTTTATAGATTTGAAACCTGTTGATTTTCCTACAGAGGAAACTTTTTATACGGATGTCAAGGGATTAGAAGGGGCTATTATTGGTATTTATGATGAGTTGCAATCGAGTGATCAATATGGTTCTAAGTTCATGACTTTAATGGAAGTTCGGGGGGATAATGTTAAGAATGACAATTCTGGTGCCAGTGGTGGTATTACCTATCAAATAGAGGTATTTACCGAAACTCCGGCTAATTCCAATTTGTCGGGTGCATGGCTTTCTTTATATAAGACTATTTATCGTTGTAATCTTGTACTCCAAAATATGGAGAAAGTACAAATGACTGAAGAACAACGAACGCAAATAGCAGGACAGGCTTCTTTTGTACGTGCATTGTGTTACTTTAATCTAGTGCGTTTATGGGGAGAGGTTCCTATTATTACAAAAACGCAGACTGTAGCTGAAGCACGTAACAACAAGCGTTCTCCTGTTAGTGAGGTTTATGACTTGATTATCAAAGACCTGATTGTAGCCAAAGGTTTGCCGGAAGTGTGGGATGAATCAGAGCGAGGGCGTGCTACATCTTATGCAGCACGTGCTTTGTTGGCAAAAGTATATTTGTACATGAAAAACTATCAAGAAGTGATCAATGAATTGACTTCTGTAGTTGCTGATATCAATGCTAAGCGGAATTTATCTTTGGTACCTATGCCTCAAACTTTTCCTAATAATTTAAAGACTAGTAAAGATATAATTTTTGCAGTCCAGTATCTGAAAGGTGGTGTAGGAGAATCCGTTCATCAGAATAATCGATATAGAAATAATGATAACGGTAATATAATATCTTTGGAACAAGCTGAATTTGAAAATAATGACGATAATCGGAAAGCGTTAGTAGCTCCAACGGGAAGCGGTCAGCGGCCAGGTAAATTCGATGCTCCCGCAACAAATAATGAAACGAGTGCGGATTTCCCTGTTATGCGTTGTGCCGAAGTGATGTTGATGTACGCGGAAGCTGCCAATGAACTTTCTGCCATTCCTACACAGGAAGCTTTAGATGCTTTAAATGCGGTTCGTATTAATGCTAATCTCATGGGAAAGACATTAGAAGAGTTATCTACAAAAGAAATTTTTCGTCAGGCTGTATATAAAGAACGGCGTCTGGAACTGGCTTTGGAATGTGACCGTTGGTTTGATATCGTACGTACCGGACAAATGACTACTGTGTTTCCGGGAATAGCTGCTTATCGTCAGTTATATCCGATTCCTCAGACAGAAATAGAGAATGTCAGTGATAAGGACGGCTGGCAGAATGAAGGGTATACGGTTGAGTAATTAATAAACTATAGAGGTGTGTCAAAATACACTTGACGATTTCTTTTAGGTACGGATTACACGGATTTCACGGAAAAAGAATAAAGAAAATCTATGTTTTCTGTGTAATCTGTACCTAAAAAGAAACCAATAGTAAGCGAATCTTAGTTTTGACACACTCTCCTTTAAAAATAATAGAAATGAAAAAAATATATATATTATTGTATGCTGTCTTTGTTGCATTGCAACTTTCAGCACAAGATCATGTTGCGCAGATTCGTGAAAAGCTGATGAGTCGCGATTCGACTTCTGTAATTGTAGTGGCTCATCGTGGAGATTGGCGTAATTTTCCTGAAAATTCGTTGGAAGCAATAGATAATGCTATTAAAATGGGAGTAGACATTGTTGAGTTGGATGTTAAGAAAACGAAAGACGGCGAACTGATTCTTATGCACGACCGCACATTGGATCGTACTACTACCGGAAAAGGATTGGTTTCTGAAAACACATTGAGTGATATTCGTAAGTTGAATTTGAGAAATGGTTGTAATATCCGTACTATTCACAAAGTGCCGACTTTGGAAGAGGCATTGTTGCATGCTAAAGGAAAAATCATGATAAATTTGGATCAGGCAGACCTTTACTTTGATCAGATTTATGAGCTTATGAAGAAAACTGGAACCACCAAACAAATTATAATGAAAGGGAGAAAACCGGTTGTAGAAGTTAAGAAACAATTTGGTGATTATTTGGAAGATGTAATTTATATGCCAATTGTTGACCTTGATACTTCTGGGGCCGAGGAGCACATAGAGGCTTTTATTAAGGATATGTCTCCGGTTGCTTTTGAATTACTATTTGTAAAAGATACAAACTTGCTTCCTAAAAAACTTGCAACTACCCTGAATGGACGTTCTCTAATTTGGTATAATACTTTATGGGATACAATGGCTGGCGGGCATGATGATGATATGTCTTTGCAGAATCCGGATTCAGGTTATGGCTACTTAATTGATACATTAGGATGCCGTATCATTCAAACTGACAGGCCTGCTTACTTGCTGGACTATTTACGGAAAAGAAAACTGCATGATTGAGATGTAAGGGTTACTTAAAAGTATGTTGAAGAATATAATAAACTTTTACAGGGTTTCACAACCGAAACCCTGTAATGAAGAATCTTTGTCCGAACAAAAACAGCGTTTGAAACGTTTTCAGTGGTCTACTTTTCTTGCTGCTACACTTGGTTATGGCATGTATTATGTTTGTCGTTTGAGCCTGAATGTCGTAAAGAAACCGATTGTAGATGAGGGCGTTTTTTCGGAAACGGAATTGGGTATTATCGGTGCTGTGCTGTTCTTTACCTATGCTGTAGGTAAGTTTATGAACGGTTTTCTTGCTGACCGTAGCAATATCAATCGTTTTATGTCGACCGGTTTGCTGGTGACTGCTTTGGTGAACCTCTGTTTGGGATTTGTACATTCTTTTATTCTGTTTGCCGTTCTTTGGGGTATCAGGGATGGTTTCAGTCTATGGGTGCTGCTTCTTGTGTGGTCGGCTTGTCCCGTTGGTTCACGGACAAGAAACGTGGTTCTTTTTACGGCTTTTGGAGTGCGAGTCACAACATCGGTGAGGCAATGACTTTCATTATCGTAGCCTCTATTGTAAGTGCACTGGGATGGCGTTACGGTTTTCTGGGTGCTGGCCTTGTCGGTCTGATTGGCGCTTTGGTAGTCTGGCGTTTTTTCCATGATACTCCTCAGAGCAAGGGACTTCCTGCTGTCAATGCTCCTGAAAAGAAAAAGGAGATGGATGCTTTAGAGACGGAGGAGTTCAATCGTGCTCAGAAAGCGGTATTGAGAAACCCGGCTATTTGGATACTTGCACTTAGTAGTGCTTTCATGTACATCAGCCGCTATGCGGTAAATAGCTGGGGTGTTTTCTATCTGCAGGCTGAGAAGGGCTATTCTACGTTGGATGCCAGTTTCATTATTTCTATAAGTTCGGTATTCGGCATTGTAGGAACAATGTTTTCCGGCGTTATCTCAGATAGGTTTTTTGGCGGTCGTCGCAATATTCCTGCCTTGATTTTCGGTTTGATGAATGTGTTTGCTCTATGTCTTTTCCTGCTTGTTCCGGGTGTACATTTTTGGATGGATGCTTTAGCGATGATGCTCTTTGGCTTGGGTATCGGTGTGCTAATTTGCTTTCTGGGTGGATTAATGGCTGTGGATATTGCTCCTCGCAATGCTTCGGGTGCAGCTTTAGGCGTGGTAGGTATTGCCAGTTATATCGGAGCAGGTTTGCAGGATGTGATGAGCGGTGTATTGATTGAAGGTAATAAACAGCTTGTTGATGGTGTAGAGGTTTACGATTTTACGTATATCAATTGGTTTTGGATAGGTGCGGCATTGTTGTCTGTTCTGTTGGCTTTGTTGGTATGGAATGCAAGAAGTAAAGAGTAGTATATCTTGTAATATTGGTAACAGTGTGAAATCGGAAAAACTTAACCGTTTATTCCGATTTTATACTGTTTTTTGTATTCTTACTAATATTCCATTTTAAAGATTTCCTATCTTTGTGAAAAGCATTGTGAATGAAAAACATTGTGAATGAAAAACAGATGTAAAGGTATTATGGAATTTCATAGGATATATCTGTTAATAACAGTTGTACTATCTGGTTTAGTTGCCGCTCGTGCACAAGTCGCCTTAATAAGGTAATGTGTACGTATAACGATTTACAAGGCTATACAGAAAGATATGATGTGGCAGAAGAGTTGTGAAAGAAATATATAATAAAGATATCGTATGAAGAAGATTATCAACCCATGGAAAAACATGGAAGGTTATAATTGTTTTGGCTGTTCTCCCGATAATGAGGCAGGTGTAAGAATGGAATTCTATGAAGACGGCGATGAGATAGTAAGTATCTGGAAGCCCCGTCCGGAGTATCAGGGGTGGTTGAATACGTTGCATGGGGGTATTCAGTCCGTATTGCTGGATGAAATTTGCGGTTGGGTGGTGTTCCGTAAGTTGCAGACCGGAGGAGTGACCTCTAAAATGGAGACTCGTTTTCGTAAGTCCATATCTACCAATGATACACACTTGGTGTTACGGGCATCGTTGCGTGAGCAGAAACGTAATATTGCCGTTATAGAAGCAAGATTGTATAACAGCATGGGCGAACTCTGTACGGAGGCTACATGTACCTATTTTACTTTCCCGCAGGAAAAGGCGGAAAAGGAAATGTGTTTTCATCATTGTGATGTAGAACCGGATGAAATCTTACCTCTTGTTTGATGAAAATGAAAGAAAAATCAAACTTTTTGTGATAAATCCTTGCTTGTTTAAAACAAATCGTTTACATTTGTCGCATTAGAAATAGAAAAAGTATGAAGAATATCGTTGCACATCATCACCATTATCACCCTGACGAATAACCCGGTGGGCGTATGAGGATATGTGTATCACGAAGAACATATAATGAACGAGGCTTACCGAACATTGGTAAACCTCGTTTTTTATTTGCAAACCATAAATATAAATAATATCATGTTAAGAATTGCAGTACAGGCCAAAGGCCGTCTTTTTGACGAAACAATGTCGTTCCTTGAAGAATCGGATATTAAACTAAGCGCAACGAAGCGCACGTTACTGGTACAGTCTTCCAACTTTCCTTTGGAAGTATTGTTTTTGCGCGATGATGATATTCCGCAAACAGTAGCTACGGGAGTTGCCGATTTGGGCATTGTCGGTGAAAACGAGTTCATGGAAAAGGCGGAAGATGCTGAGATTGTAAAGCGTTTGGGATTCAGCAAATGCCGTCTGTCATTGGCTTTACCTAAGGATATTGAATATACGGGGCCGCAGTGGTTTGAGGGTAAGAAGATTGCCACTTCGTATCCCGGCATTCTTTCCCGATACCTCAAAGAACAGGGGGTGAGAGCGGAAATACACGTGATTACCGGTTCGGTGGAGGTCTCTCCGGGGATTGGTCTGGCTGATGCGATTTTTGATATTGTAAGCTCCGGTTCTACTTTGGTGAGCAACCGCCTGAAAGAAGTAGAAGTGTGATGAAATCCGAGGCTCTGTTGATTGGCAACAAGAATATGAGTGAGGAGAAGAAGGAGATTCTGGATGAATTGTTGTTCCGTATGAATGCGGTAAAGACAGCGGAAGACAAGAAATACGTGCTGATGAACGCGCCGAAAGATAGACTGGATGAAATTATAGCCGTACTTCCGGGTATGAAGAGCCCTACGGTGATGCCGTTGGCGCAAGAGGGCTGGTGCTCCGTACATACAGTGGG
>ERZ791618.1118-NODE-1118-length-10050-cov-2.081541_pt1 | contig 10050 bp, 12 predicted proteins | sample MGYA00510059_ERZ791618 | MGnify/ENA primary metagenome ERZ791618 (study PRJEB30046, sample SAMN00715159) | human gut metagenome | study: EMG produced TPA metagenomics assembly of the A metagenome-wide association study of gut microbiota in type 2...
AACTTTTTCATGCAAGCATGAAAGTTCTGCATTCGATTTGCATTATCTTTGCAACTAATAAACAAATATACAAAGAAACCGGTTCACTTCATCGGGACCCTCTTTGCATTTAACAATATATTGTATTCCAATGAAATATTTAGAATTTACTTTCCGCACTTCCCCCTGCACTGAAACAGTGAACGATGTGCTTGCCGCCGTTCTGGGTGATGCAGGTTTTGAGAGTTTTGTAGAACAAGAAGACGGTATTGCTGCCTACATACAAAAGGATTTGTATGATGAGACAACTGTAAAAACAGTTATAGCCGAATTCCCCCTACCGGATACAAAAATAGAATATACTTTTGCAGAAGCTGAAGACAAAGATTGGAACGAGGAATGGGAAAAGAATTTCTTCCAACCGATCGTTATTGGTGATCGTTGCGTCATTCACAGCACTTTCCATCACGATGTTCCCCAAACTGAATACGACATCGTAATCAATCCGCAAATGGCTTTCGGTACGGGCCACCACGAAACTACCAGCCTCATCATCGGTGAACTGCTGGACAGTGACCTGCAAGGAAAGTCTTTACTCGATATGGGGTGCGGTACTTCTATCCTCGCCATTCTTGCCCGTATGCGTGGTGCTGCACCTTGCACCGCTATTGATATTGATGAATGGTGTGTACGCAATTCCCTTGAAAACATAGAGCTGAACCATGTAGACAATATCGCCGTGTCACAAGGTGATGCATCTTCCCTGAAAGATTTAGGTCCGTTTGATGTGATTATTGCCAACATCAATCGTAATATTCTGCTGAATGACATGAAACAATATGTGCGTTGCATGCATCCGGGATCAGAACTGTATATGAGCGGTTTTTATGTAGACGACATTCCACTGATTCAGGCAGAGGCTGAACGTAATGGATTGCAATTTGTGCACCATCAGGAGAAAAATCGTTGGGCAGCAGTAAAGTTTAGATTTTAATTCTCCGAAAGCATACGATCCTTAACACACATTAACGATAGGTCTATAGGGAGAATATAAATTCTCCCTGTCTTTATTTGTGCAAAAACAAATTAGACTTTACTATAACTATCAAATCACAAACAAAATGGAAAAGGATCAAAAAGATATGATCGGTGAGATCATAAATGCTTTTGAGAAGTATGCGGAACATCAGGCATTTGTTATTAACGACATCGCCTATACTTATCGGCAATTATCTGAAACCGTATACAAAATATCGACCTTGATTAATGAAAGGAAAGACAAAATCATTGGCATCATAGCCGAAGACAAATTAGAAACCTATGCCTCCATACTGGCAGTATTAATCAGTGGAAAAACGTACGTTATCCTGCACCCTGCCTATCCTAAGCATAGAAACAAGAAGATAGCCGAGCTTGCCGATATTCATTTAATCTTATATACAAAAGATATTCGTATTTTGAATCTGGATACCCAGCATATAGACTTTATATGTACTTCGGAAATACAAGAAACACCTCCCTCCTCCTCTGGCAGCCATGCGGAAAAGAATGAAAACGCTTATATCATCTTCACCTCCGGCAGTACGGGAGAACCCAAAGGAGTTCCTATCTCCCGCAATAATCTGAATGCTTTCTATGATGCATACAGTCATCTGGACTGGCAATTGGATGAAAACGACCGGATGCTGCAAATGTTTGAGTTGACCTTTGATGTATCCATCGTATCTTTCTTATACCCACTGACTATAGGAGCATGTGTATATACAGTTTCTCCGGAAGGTGTAAAGTATATCAATGTCATTGAAACCCTGGAGAAATACCACCTTACATTTGCTGCCGTAGCTCCTTCGCTACTCCAGTTACTATTGCCGTATTTTTCAGAGATACAGCTTCCTAAACTGAAGTATTGGTTGTTACCGCAGAAGCATCGGATGTAGAATTACTGTCTGCTTTCAGAAGCTGTGCACCTAATGCCTCTTTTGTAAACTTGTACGGTCCTACAGAAGGAACAATCTATTGTACAGCTTATCAGATACCAACCACTTCGTGCAAACACCATAACGGGATGATTGCCATAGGAAAACCATTCAATGGAACCGACATTCTGATTATGGACAGCAATGAAACTACCGTATCTACAGGAGAGACCGGAGAACTCTGGATCAGTGGCAAACAAATCATGAACGGCTACTGGAATTCCCCGGAAAAGACTCAGGAATGCCTCATCAAAGGAATAGATGGAAAGATTTACTACAAAACCGGTGACCTTTGTCAGTTAGATGCCGATGGTGATATTATATACTGTGGTCGGAAAGACTCACAGATAAAGCTACAGGGATTCCGCATTGAATTAAGCGAAATAGAACACGTCGTAAAAAACTACTTCAACAATGAATGCAAAGCGGTTGTCATTCCCAAATATGGAGAAAACAACCAATGCGAACTGCATCTGGTCGTCGAAAAAGTTCATCTCGATAGACAACAGATAGAAGAACACATGAATAGCCGATTACCGTTCTACATGGTTCCCAAACATATACACTGCATGGAGCATTTTCCTCTGAACACCAGCAGTAAAACAGATAGAAAGAAAATCTTGGAATTAATATAAAACTAAACTAACATGGATACTCAGATGATTTTAACCAAACTAAGCCTGATTTTTCAGGAAATCCTAAAGAAAGATAACATCGTTCTTACCAATGCAACCACTGCACAAGACGTAGAGGGGTGGAATTCATTAACCAACATGATACTAATAAGTAGAATTGAAAAAGATTTTAATGTTCATTTTACGTTCAGGGATATTGTACGGTTTAAGAATGTAGGAGATATTTGTAATGCGATTCTGACTAAAACAAAGTAGAACATGTCATTCATATCCCTGAATTTTGTCACACTGTTTGTGTGTACTTTCCTTTTATACTACACACTCCCCACGAAATATAAGAAAGCGGTGCTCTTGTTATCGAGTTGTGTTTTTATAGGATACTATCATATAGCCTTTCTGGTGATAGCCCTCCTCATTTCACTGGCAACTTTCTTTCTCGGCAAATGGGTAGGGCAAACAAAACGTGAAAAGGATGCAAAAAGAATCTATATTTCAGGCTTATGTCTTCTGATAGTAGGCTGGTTAACATTCCGATACGCCAACCTACTGCCCGGCGTACACTTACTATTTCCTTTAGGTATTTCCTTTTATACCTTCCAGGCTCTTTCGTATCTGACTGAAATCTATTGGAAAGAAGAAGAGCCGGAAGAGAGCCTTACCGACTTCATGATATATATGCTCTTCTTCATGAAATTCCTGTCAGGTCCTATAGAGAGAGCAAGAGATATGCTTCCCCAATTGAAGTCAGGGAAACCGGTAGCCTACCAATCCATTGTCTATGGAATGAAACTGATAGTAGTGGGATTGGTAAAAAAGCTGATACTTGCCGACTATATTTCTCCCCATATAGATGGAATTTTCAATTCTGTGCATGCAGCATCCGGCGTCCAGTTACTCATGGCATGCCTTTTATATCCGATAGAATTGTATGGTGACTTTTCTGGTTACACGGATATTGCTCTTGGAGGTGCCTGTATGTTGGGATTTAAACTCAGCCCTAACTTTAACCGACCCTTCATAGCACAAACTACTGCCGAATTCTGGAGAAGATGGCACATGTCCCTTTCATTCTGGGTTAGAGATTACTTATACCTTCCCCTGTCTTCCGGTATGCGTCGTTGGGGGCAGTGGGGTGTATTCCTGAGCCTGAGCCTTACATTTGCCGGACTGGGTGCCTGGCATGGTGCAGGTTGGAACTTTATCATCTACGGACTCATCCAGGGGCTTCTCATTTTTTATGAAATGAAAACCGCTATCTTCCGCAACAAATTGAAGACTTGGTTAGGCAATCCATTGTTTAGCGCCTTATCTATTATCCGTACTTATCTTCTTTTTGCCTTTTCCCTGATTTTCTTCCGCCTGGATTCGGTTACCGATGCGTTTTATTATATCAGACACATTTCGTTCAGCACCCATGCCAGTTGGAAAGAGATGAGCATCGGGATGTCGGATCATAACTGCATCGTCGCAGGCAGTGCCCTTGTACTGATTCTAACCTACGAATATTTCATGTCTAAACGAGATCTTCTGGAAGCATTGGCAAAACAGCCTGCACTTATCAGATGGAGCATCTATTATTTGCTGGCTATAATGTTCTTTACATTGGGACAGTTCAATTCCGACAGTTTTATCTATCTGCAATTTTAATATAAATAAAGACAGCATAATGAAGAAAAAGAATGAACGAAGTGCAGCCATGCGTTTCATCCTAAAATTATTTATATTCCTAATACCTTTTATCAGTCTGTTGGCGGTCTATTTTCTGAATGACCCTTTTATGGTCTTAAAACATTACGACCGCTATGACAACTCTCCTGTTATGTTGAACGAAAGCTATATCGGTTGGCAAATGTACATGAACAACCGGGACTCCATTGCTTTTGACTCCTTCATTATGGGAAATTCCTGTACGATGGCCTATCCATGCCGCGAGTGGGAAAAATATCTGAATGGAGGCAGGGCAATACGCCTGTTTGGTAATGCCGAGAGTATAGCTGCCATTTGCAAAAAATTACAAGCTTTGGAAGAAAACGGCGCAGAAATTAAAAACCTGCTTCTGATTCTGGATAAAGAGTCGTTAGGAAAAGACCAGCTTTTAAACGGCCATAATTATGTACTGCCTCCTGCTCTGTCAGGAATCAGTAACTTTAGTTTCCAGGAAAAATTCTGCCAAGCCTTTTTCTTTCCCAATTTCTTGCTTCCTTATCTCGATTATAAAATATTCCATCAATACCGCCCCTATATGAAAGGGGTGATTAATCCTTACGGTGTCGTCAGAGACCCTGTGACCAATGACGCCATCAATCCCCGGGAAGAAATGATCCAACGTGAAGGAGAAGCATATTGGGAAAGTCATAAAAAAGAATTCCAGAAAACAAGGGATCCCAATTATAGAAATGGAAAATATCGGAAAGGTGAACCGTTTCTTTGGCAAGCACAAATCGAATTATTAGAGGAAATAAGCCAAATCTGCCGGAAACATAACACTTCAGTCAAGATTATTATCAGTCCTGATTACAGTCAGATAAGCATAAATCCTGCAGACGTGGAGATCTTAAAAAGATTTTTCGGTGATACCAACGTATTTGATTTCAGTGGTATTAATGAATACACGAACGATATTCATAACTACTACGAAAGAGGACATTACAGACCGATACTCGGAACACGTTTATTGCAAAAAATATATTGTAAACAAGAGCAGATTGAAAACATATAAAAAGAGAGAACTTTCAACTAAATTATTTTTGTAAGTAAGAGCCTGCAATTGTTCCAATGAGCCATTAAACACGTTCAAGTCAACTTCTTCCTTAATGCCCGGAACATTGCCTACATCCGTATGTTGCCAGAAGTGCCAAGGACCCTCGTACTTGACGGAATCTACGTAATAATGAGCAATCCAGTAGGGATACGTATTGAATACCGAATCATTAAGATAGCGGCTTTTAAATTTATAGGAAGTATAAAGAATAGGTTTCACGCCATAATGTGATCTACACGGTCGAGCCAGGTTTTAACGGCAATCTTCAGATCATGAGGCGTACTTTTACCAATAGTTTCGACATCAAGTACGGGAGGCAGGTCGCCGGGAATAAGCTGAACCGTACGGATAAAGAAATCAGCTTGCTTATGCGGATCTGTTTTGGGAGAAAAGAAATGGTAAGCCCCACGGATAAAACCATAACGATGTGCCTGATCAAAATTGAACGGGAAAGTGTCATCAGCATGGTCACCACCCTCAGTGGCTTTCATAAAGACAAAATGGATAGGAAATTTGGTTGTTTTATTAGATGTCAGTTGTACCCAATCTATACTGCCTTGATAATGGGAGATATCAATGCCATGCACTTCATAGTCACAGGGCATACAGACACCATATCCTTTCTGACCATAACAAGGCTTCCAGCGATAAGCATACGGGCGAATGAAAAACCAATAAAACCCGGCAGAAAACACAGCAATAATCCCAACAGCAAGTATAGTACGCAACCATGTGGGCATGATACGTTCTTTGCTCTTTTTCTTACCGCGGCGTGCAGCAGGTGCAGCAGAACGGGAAGTTGGTTTTCGACGAGGTGTAGAATTAGTTTTAGTTGCCATGCATTAGTTAAAATAGAACGCAAATCACACAAATTACGCAAATAGATTATTCAAATTTGTGTAATTCATGTAATTTGCGTTCTTCTTATTCACTTTTCGTTAGCTTGCTGATTTATTTAGCTTGCTCTAACTGCAAAGTCTTTGTCGGCTGGTCACAAACTTCTGTAGGTCCGAAGTACTGAATCGGTCCCGGATATACATAGTCTGTAGTGATAGCCCACTGGTCGCGCTGAGCAGCAAATGCTTTGAATGGAGCACCATCCAGTTTCACCAGAGCTTTCTGGATAACCGGTTTCATTTCACCGTGACGGCGTTCCATGTTCATCATCATCGTGATGGGCACACCACCTGCAATCCATTGGTCAGCAGGAGCTGTAGTGTTGCGTACAGAAGACATATAACCTGTCTTACCATTAGCAATCAGAGAAGCAGCTGTATAACCCAGTGAGTAGCAATAGTCAGCATCGTAGTTAGACGGAGCAGCACAACGGCCTTCATAACCGAAGAAGTGATGTTGAGAAGCGAACTTACCAACAAATTTACCTTCTTCTTTCCATGCAGCGAGCTTAGTAGCTACCATTTCCGACAACAGTTTTTCTGTTTCGATCAGAGATACCTGTACGTTTCCGTGCGGGTCGCGATCCAGCGTCAGCTGACGTGCAACACCTTCGGGCAGGCTGGCATAGATAGCAGCGTTTTCCGGAGACAGTTTACGGATGATATAATCACGTTGGTGAGATTTCTTAATCTGAGAGAATTCTTCAGCATTTTCAGCGAGGAAGTCGTTCAACTCGCGATCAAACGTTTCATAGCCGGGATGAACTCGATCAGACCTTCAGGAATCAAAACCGTACCGAAGTTGTTGCCTTGAGCAGCACGGTTGGCTACTACCTGTGCAATGTAAGTTACTACATCGTCCAAGGACATATCTTTTGCTTCGACTTCTTCTGATACGATACAAACGTTAGGCTGTACCTGCAAAGCACATTCCAATGCAATGTGAGAAGCAGAACGTCCCATCAACTTGATGAAGTGCCAGTATTTACGAGCAGAGTTACAGTCACGTTGAATGTTACCGATAACTTCAGAGTAAACCTTACAAGCAGTGTCGAAACCAAAAGAAGTTTCAATCATTTCGTTCTTCAAGTCACCGTCGATAGTTTTCGGACACCCGATAACCTGTACACCGCAATTCTTCGCAGCATAATACTCAGCCAATACGCAGGCATTTGTATTAGAATCGTCCCACCGATAATAACCAGTGCTTTGATATTCAATTCCTTCAAGATTTCCAGTCCTTTTTCAAACTGTTCCTCTTTCTCCAATTTGGTACGGCCTGAACCTATGATATCGAAACCACCGGTATTACGATATTCATCGATGATATCGGCCGTCAGTTCCATATAGTTATGGTCTACCAAACCACCGGGGCCAAGAATGAAACCGTACAGTTTACTATCTTTGTTCAACTTTTTAATACCGTCAAAAATACCGGATATCACATTGTGACCACCGGGAGCCTGACCACCGGAAAGGATCACACCAACGTTCATGACAGGCATAGCCTTCTCCTCGTTACTCTTCTCGAATGTAACGATCGGCATTCCGTAAGTGTTCGGGAACAATTTCTTGATTTCTTCCTGATCGGCTACTGATTGAGTATACTCGCCGTCAACGGCTTTCACTGCACCTTTCAACGCAGCGGGTACCTTCGGTTGGTAAGCTGCTCTTGCGATTTGTAATCACTCTTTGTCATTTCTTAATTGATTTATTTAGAAATTATTTGATACGTGTTCAAAAGTGACGCGAATATAAGGAAAAAAATCCGTATTAATAAAAGAGAAGGGGGATATGTTCATTCAAAATAGCATCGAAAAAAACTTCCGGGAAATCACTGGTAAACTTGCCCTCATCATTATAACCGATCAACCTTCAACAAGAAGAGGGTGTGTCACCATGAAGTGAACACGAGAAAACAGGTAGCTTACTGTATATTTTACTTGACTATTTTTTACACGGTCGTGTTTTTCCAAAAACACGTACGTAATTTTCAAGAAACACGGTCGTGTTTTTTCGAAAACATGTACGTGTTTTACTCAAATCTCCATCATAATTTATATCCATCTAATTATAAGCCAGTTATAAACCATTTCAAACAAATGCTTTATTGTATTTTTTTAATCCGTTTACTCTGTAGGCTACTTCAATGGCACAATAGAGTAAACTATTCATCAACTTGCACCTAATTATCACAAAAGACTTCGTATATTTACACCTTCTATTAACGTTAGTTAATCACAAAATTCGATGCGAAAAAGCCCTCTTGCACTCCTATTATCGCTTATCTGCCTGATCTCGTCTCATAACGAGATACAAGCGCAAGGACATCCCCCGACAGATTCATTGCGACAACGGGCCGCAGCGAGCGTGGGTAAGGAAAAGCATGATCTACTGATGCGTATAGCCATGTCCACCAACGATATCGCCGACTGGGACGCTACGCTCAACGACGCTATCGACCGGTACGATACTCCGGCTATCTGTCAATCAAGATTGAATCGTATACAATGCCTCTTTAATTTCTACTCCGTGGATTCGGCTATCATCGAGGCGCAGGAAAGCCTTCCTTTTATATTGGATGCCAAGCAATACAGTTTCTACTTCTCCACCTATAATACTTATATATCCGGATTGTTCAAGCAAAGACGGTTCGACGAGGCCCGTGAGGAAGCCACAACCATGTTCGAGACGGCGCAACAGGTTAAACAACCGGTAGGCATGACGATGGCCTTGCAGGTACAAGGCAGCATGTATTATAAACTCGGCTTGTACGACCAAGCCCTCACCTCGCTGGAAAAAGGGATCGCTATATGCCCCACTTACGAGAATGGCGAGAACCAAGTACTCTACATCTCGGCCGTTCTTTACGAATGGCTCTTCATGACCGCCCTGAAGGTGAACGACACGGAACGCATATCCCGTTATGCCGACAGCTATGCCGCCCTTGTCAAATGGAGGGACGAGCATGGGAAAGTAGATCCTACCGGACATTATCCTGTCACCTCCCGCTCTCTCCAAGCCTTCTCTTTCCTAAAGAAAGGGCAAATAAAAGAGGCGAGACGATTGTTGGATGAGGCAGTCCGGTTTATTCATCCCCAAATCCCGGCCAACGCCTATGAGCATTTTTACGAAGCTCGCCGAGAATTACGGGAAATGACAGGAGATTACCAAGGGGCTATCAAGGATATGGATATCCTGTTAGCTGCTCATGAGGGCGACCTATCTTTCTATATGGACGATTTGTTGAAGAAAGCGGAACTTCTGGCTCATTCCGGAGATCCCCGGTCCTGTATATCTCTCTATCATACGTATATACAGGTGAAAGACTCGGTAAACCGGTTGGATATCGCCTCTCGGATGGATCAACTACGGACTATTTACGAGGTAGACCGGCTCAACCAAGAGAGGCAATACGCAAGGAACTGGATGTTCGCCGCCTTTACCGGTTGCTTGCTCCTTGTCCTTTTGCTAGCGGGATATATCATTTATTCCCAATGTCTAAAAGCAAAGAATCAAGTGCTTTACAGACGTATACAGGAACAGATCCGGCAGGAGAATAAGGCGGTGGAAACCATTAAGCAAATACCCGAGAACGATCTTTCCCGGGAATTACGTTTATTCATAAACTTGAACGAGTTATTGGAAAAAGAAAAGCTATACACCGATCCCACCTTGAACCGGGATGATCTGGCACAACGTTTGGGGACCAACCGTACCTACTTGATGGAAGCCGTACGTACTTACAGCGGGAATATGACCGTCCGCGAATATATTTATGACTTTCGTCTAAAGCATGCCGC
>ERZ791618.1119-NODE-1119-length-10040-cov-1.588383_pt1 | contig 10040 bp, 15 predicted proteins | sample MGYA00510059_ERZ791618 | MGnify/ENA primary metagenome ERZ791618 (study PRJEB30046, sample SAMN00715159) | human gut metagenome | study: EMG produced TPA metagenomics assembly of the A metagenome-wide association study of gut microbiota in type 2...
ATCCAGGCGCGGCCAAGCTCGTTGGCCGCTTCTGGGCAGCTTGTGTAGTGCAGGATCGCATTGACGACCAATTCGGACATGCTGCGTGGTCGTTGCCGTAAAATATCGAGTGCGCGCCGGTGCCGAAAGTCCATTTCATTGAACTGGAGCACAACACGAGACTTACTATTACTGCCCATTCGACGCTACCTCACTCTGATAGAGGAGTTCATAGCCGTGTGCATTGGCATGAATATCTTCGATGAAAATGGGGAATGCTACTTTATTTCCCCTCTCAATCATTCCTCTCAGGAGAAGAGAGCCACCACCAGCAAACACGCATTTGCTGGTCGTTACATCGATTCCACGCTCACGCAGGAAGTTATAGAACTCCGAAAGGAACTCTCCAGTCATGCTGCGAATCAGCTGTTGCACTTCACCAGGAAGGACAGTAGGCTGATTGCGAATGACCTCATCAATATCGCAGTCCTCCAAGATCCGGGCATAGAGCGCATTGCATTTGCTTGTAATGCTGTTGTAGAGGGTGATGACCCCCTTTTCAAAACTTTCGACCACCGCCAGGTCAGGACGTCCGTTACGCAGCTTGAGAACGTCAATGGTAAAGCCGCCAATGTCGATGATGTAGGCAACAGAATAGGTCTTGAGCGTACTGTACTGTGTTACAGCAGCCGCAAATGCCTGAGGATAGCTGAGGACTTTGCTGATGCGGATGAGTAGTATTTTCCATTGTACTCGAAGTCAATGGCCTCACGGCGCCGCAGAAAGTACTGCTCAAAGCGACTGTGGAGCTGTTCATAGTGCGCCGGGGGCAATCCAATCAGTAGTGTGATGTCAATCGGATCCAGCGTTTCAGCTGCCTTGCGCCGCTCCAGTTCTTAGCGATAGCGAAGAGCGTCAGGATATAGAACCGCTCGTCTTCGGTTTTGTCGCGCAGATAAGAAATGCGCTGTTCTGTCAGCGTATAGTAGCGCCCGTTCCAGCAGATATAGTCCGTTTTGAATCCTTGCAGCCCTTCGGACGAAATCAGGCCGGAGGTAAAAAGCGCGTTCGGGGTCTTGATCGATTTATTGCCGTGATCGACAGAGATAATCATGGATTGGAACCTCCTCATTTCGTTTAACAAAGTGCGTGTGATGTCGCACTCGAAGCATCTAAAAGAAATTACGCATAGTGTTCTCATAGAACAACAACTACACTAAATGTTTTCCATTTAGGCATTTATGCCCAGTCTTTCAGAAGATCGTGGAGCTTTTTGAGCGCACCGTTGACAGATTTCAGCGCTGCGTTCATATGGCACCCTTCCTGACGGGCAATCTCACGGATCGTCATATTCTCCATCAGCATGTGGATCCTGCGCTGCTGGATCGGGGTGAGCTGCGCGATCGCTGCATACAGCGCAGCGACCTGCTCATCCCACAGCAACGTATCTTCCATCGGGTTCTGCTCATAAGACTTCGGCATTTCGAAAAGGTCCTCGATTGGTGTCCAATCACGGTGATATACTTCTTTGCGATGGACGCGCTGCGTTTCATTCTGAAGAGCGCGCCATTCTTCATACAGCTCATCGCTGACAGGAATTTCCTGATAAATGCCATAGTAGTCTTTGATTCTGATAGTTTTCATTTTTACCTCCAAGTCGTTTCGTTTGCGGATGCGGACGAACGACTTGAAGGCGGGCCACGAGCCCGATTGCCAGCGCCGGACATGGATCATGCTCCCAGTCAAGGCAACAAAAAAGCCGGCCACTCTCATGCAAGAATGGTCGGCTCTTTGTTCCGGTATTGGCTGGCGCACAAGGGTATGAAAAAAGCCCCTCGGATCATAGACCCGAGAGGCTATAGGTGCTCCAGCATAATCCATTATACCTGCTGAGTCTCTACACTACAATTTCGTTTGGCTCTCAATTTCCTCCCGATTTTCTATCATGTTTTCTCTCATCTGACTGCCACATTGTCTCTCATTTGTCTCTCACGAGACTTCCACCTGAGCGGTGACGCTACCGCTTTGCTGCAGGTGCTCCCTGATGATCAGATCGGGGATTACGACACACCAGAGGTTTGCTGCATAGGCACGGATAGCGGGCTTGATGTGCCGATAGTATGTAGATGAGGAGATTCCGAGGTTGAGATATGCTTCCTCATTTGAGGTGCAGTAGACATCAAAGTACCTTGCCTGGAGGATGTTGAAATAGGTGCCTCCATTGGGCGGGGTGTCCTTCACGAGTACCAGGGCATCCTCCATGACGGACAGGAGCTGCATGGAGTGGCCCATCTCGGCAAGGCGATCGGCGATGCGTTTCCGGTCAGTGTCACGGTCATAGTCGATGGCCAGATTGATGAAGTCGGAGATGCTTTGCCGTCTACCTTCATAGCACTCTTCTTCCATCTCACCGATGCGAGAGGCAGTCCTTCGAACGGCGGGGCCGTAAATCTGGAGCAGCGCCAAGGTCTTATCAATATCCTCCTCGGTGAGGGTACTGGTGATGTCAAAGGTTTTCAAGTAGTTCTGGAATTTACTCATTATTCGTCCTTTCTGCCAGGCCTCTTTAATGGTAAAAGTTGAAGGAGCCAAGAACTTTGGCATAGGCCTTGGACTTATTGTGGAGGATGCGCTTTTCGCCATCCGCCTTGACTTTACGATCTTTCAGGTAGAGATAGAGTGCGAAGGCTCCATTTTCCTTCACGACGATCAGATCACCGTCATTGATCTCGGCTGCCCTCTGACAGAACAACACGCTGCCGGTGGAAATGCCGTGCTCCTGATAGCGATGTCCATCGGCCATAATGCAAAAACACTTTTTGGGAATCAGACCAGAAAATCCATCGATCTGGATGGAGCCATAGCCATTGCTCAAAACGGGGTGTCTGGCTTGAGTCGTTTCAACTGCTGCGTTTATAGTCAATACCTCCTCAGTGATACATAACAGAGGGCATCTTGTATTCAACCTCCCGATGGGCAGGCATCTTCAGCCCCGTGGTGAGTGCGGCGAAATTGATGGCATGGAGGCCATAGCGGCGACGGATGTCTTCCAGGTGCGCTCCAGGATGAGACGCTTGTTGTGCTTGGTAAAGTCTGACCAGAGATCGAGCTGGATCGGCGTGCCAGACGGGATAAGGTCGATTGCGCTGATGGTCAGAGACCGGATATTGTTGTTCCAGGTATGCTTCTTGCAGAACAGCTCAAAGCCTGCCGCTGCAATTTCCGTGTAGCTCTGCGTTGGAAATGTCAGTTTTCCTTGGTATTCCCGTTGCGAGAGGGTGTTGTCGCGGACGCTGATGCGGACCCGTGTGGCAGCCAGCTTATTCTTCCGGAGCTTCAGCCCAACTTCCTGAGAAAGCTCCATGAGAACATGGCGCACTTCATCTTTCGAGAACAAGTCATCCGTGCAGGTAATGCCGTGACCAACGCTTTTGATGGGGATTTCGTAGTCGCATGGCATAACGCGCGATTGATCCAGTCCATTGGCAAACACCCACAGCTTTTCACCATTGACGCCAAGCCGGTGAATTAGCATCGCCCGATCCGCTTGGGCCAGATCTCCGATGGTGCGGATCCCGTAGAGCCGAATCTTTTCCGTCGTTGCTCGCCCCACATAGAGCAGGTCTGAAACAGGGAGCGGCCAGATTTGATCTTTGAAGGATTCCCGCGTTATGACAGTCACGGCATCTGGCTTTTTCATGTCTGAGCCGAGTTTCGCGAAAATCTTATTGAAGCTGACGCCAATGGAAACGGTGAGTCCGACTTCTTCTTTCACAGTAGTCCGAATCTCGTTGGCGATTTCAAGCGGAGTTTTCTGCTGGAGAAGCGGAGACCCAGTCAGTTCAATCCAGCTCTCATCAATGCCAAATGACTCGACTTCCGGAGAGTATCGCAAATAGATAGAGCGGACAATTTTGGAGAATTTCAGATATTGTTCCATATGCGGTTCTACAATCGTCAGTTGTGGACATTTTTGCTTTGCCTCCCAAATCACTTCACCTGTCTTCACCCCACATTGCTTTGCCAATTGGTTCTTCGCAAGAACGATCCCATGTCGATCCTCTGTGCTGCCGCAAACCGCAATGTACTTTCCACGCAATTCCGGATGCAGCATACATTCAATACTCGCATAGCAGTTGTTGAGGTCACTATGCAATACAACTCGGCCTTCCATATTCGGCATACCTCCTGTCCATAACCTTCAAGAAATAGTTCCATCAAGTTCCTAAAAGTTCCTATTGACAAGTTCCAATTCGCAGAATATAATGAGCCTAAAGTTCCAACCGAGTTCTATTAAGTTCCAATAAGTTCTAATAACAAAATAGCAGGTCAGAAAATGGTTTGTCAATAGAACTTTCAAAAACTTTCCAAACCTGCGAGAGGAGACGGTTATGAAGACGACTGGTGAAAAGATTCGAGAGAGCCGCACGCATCTGGGCCTTACGCAAACAGAACTGGCCGATAAGATTGGTGTCACGCTGCGTACGATTACCAAATACGAAAAACAAGGTGTAATGCCTCGCGGTGTAAATCTTCAGAGGTTGGCAGAGGTGCTGGGTGTTTCCACGGCATATCTAAGCAACGATGAGATCGTAGATCCCAACTATGGACTTGAAGAGGCACCATACATCGAGAGCGCAAGAGCAGCCTATGGCCGTAAAGGAGCAACTGATGTAGAGCAGCTGCTGACACAAACGCGTGCTCTCTTTGCTGGTGGAGATGTCCCTGAGCAGGATAAGGAGCTTTTCTTCCAAGCAGTCACTGAGGCGTATTTTGCTAATAAGCAGCGAGCCAGTGAGAAGTTCACCCGTAAAGACTACAAAAAGTAAGCAGGAATATTCTGAGTGTACGGATTTTTGGACAACCCTTGTGGTACTGTCAGGCTGTATAATAGAAAACTACTTTCTGAAGTGAGGCGAGTGGATTGCTGACGATGACGATTAGGCAGGAAGTAAGTCGATTGAAAATGAAATATCAGACAGATGACCCGTATGAGATCTGCGAGTATTTGGATATCCAGGTGATGGATCGTCCAATGGGAAAGAGTCCCCGTTCCTGCAAGGGCTTTTTCCTGGTTTCTTCTCGGTGCAAACTGATTGTAATCAACAGTGATTTGCCCGACAGCATTCAACGGATCATCATTGCGCACGAGCTGGGGCATGCAGTCCTCCACAGCGATTCTGCCATTAACACCTTCCATGAGTTTGCGATGTTTGAGGATACAAATCGAATGGAGTATGAGGCAAATGTGTTTGCTGCGGAGTTCATGCTCAGCGATGACACCGTCTTAGAAGCGCTGGAGATGCAAATGGACTTTTATCAGACAGCGAAGTGTTTGTATGTGCCACCTGAGTTACTGGACTTCAAGCTCCGGATTCTACAATGCCAAGGTGTAAGAATCATAGCTCCGTATATCGCGCATGGGGATTTCCTCAAGCGAGATCTGGAGCAGCCGTTGAGTTAAGTATGCTGCCAGGTAAGGCTTATAAGGTCTATGTGAGCGTTTTTGTAGAGCATCGTTCGGATGGGACAATGCTGCCTAGGGAAATCATCTGGGAGGATGGCCAGAAATATGAAATAGACCGCGTGATCGATATTCGCCCAGCCTATGCTGCAAAAGCCGGCGGGCAAGGCGATCGTTACACCATCCAAGTCAATGGTGCAAGAACATATCTCTATTTTGAACGATCCACCAATCTAACGGGTAATACGATAGGCCGTTGGTTTGTGGAACGAAAGGTGCCATTGAGGGATCTACTTTAGAGCCCATGACATTGGAGAAACTTGTGAGGAGGGAAAAATGTATAGCGCTGCATTACAGAGGTACTATAACGAGCACGAGCATTTGCCATACACCTTTTATGCTCAGCCAAAACGCTTCACCCAGTATGCGATAGAAAAGAGAGGCGAGCTTTTGGCAACAGCGTATAACTATATCGAGCCGGATGCGAAAGGCACAAGAGACTTCGTTGAATATTCTTCTGCCGACTTTACTGTAACGGATTTCCATTCTGCTGACCGAGTCTGCGTGGTTATGAGGCTTCCGGAACCTACAATGCCATTGCACTGTAAGATGATCGGCTGCTCCGTCAAGTTCGATGGCAGTTGCCCCGTATGGCGTACAGTCGAGTTGACGGAGCAGGGTAGCTTTTTCCTATGTGGCTGGAATGCGGATCATACGCATATGGTAATTAGTGAGGTGGGTGCAGAAACGGAAGAATGTGTTCGACGAATGACAGAGGAATTGAGCTTTCCAATTATGATTGATATAAAATCATTCAAGCTGTAACCCCAATTATGTGTGACAAACATGAAAAGGAGGAGACGCATTAGATGCGTCTCCTCCTTCTTGTAGTGGCATGGCAATAGCATAGCCTCATTTGGCGTGCAAGTGAAAGCTCATCGCGATGCTGTTTTCGGAGTAATGCGCAAAGTTCGCTGACATTATATGGCAATAATGCCAGTGCGAAATGAGTTCAAGGAGGGTTGATGTAATACTTGTGAGTTGATTTTTGCTCAGAAAGCAGAAATAGGTATTCTGGCGAACGGATGGATCTAATGGTATCCTGTCTCCGTACTTATTAGATTTCATCTCCGATGCGGAGCTTCATAAGCTGTGAGCCAATTCATATTGGCACTTCTGGGCGAACAATATGTTTCGCCTCTCATTTTGCGCTTTGATTTGATTTTCAGATCAGAGCGCTCTTTTTTTGTCCAAATTCCGCATTGCGGGTTTGAGAAATATTTATTTGAAAGGTGGAACAAGCAAATGACAGAAAGCAAAGTATTCACGGACAACTTCAGTCGTAGCTTTACGGAGTCTGGGGATTTTTTTCAATTCCTGAGCGACCGGAAAGCCCGCAGCAAATGGATGACCGCCCCATCCAGAGAACTTCAGTTCGAACCGGTGGAACGAGGCTCCACGCTCGGGAATCTGTACATGCAGATCTATGACCACAATGGCGCCGCAGAGATTCTTGAAGACACAATGGAGAATACCAGCCTCCTGCTGAAGGTAGATGGTAAGGACTACCCGGTCCGTTCCTGTGCTCTCAAGACCGTTCTGGAGCGTGCCCGCATCTCCGGTCATGCCCTCAACAAAGTCTCCAAAAGCGTATTCGCTGAGATTCTCAACTACTGCATGGGCGTTGCCTCCGGCGACAGCCTGATCAAAGTCGCAGATGAGAAGGTATCGGCCGTACACGGTGGAGATCCCAAGGACTACACGGTCATGGAGATGCTGCCCCTGTTCAAAGCGACCAATGACTTCCTTGATCGAGAATACCTTGATGTCAAATATCGCCTTCTTTGGTTCCGCCTGCACCATCCGAATGGGAAGATCGACCCGGAGCTTATCCGTGTTGATGAGAAGAATGCGATCGTATGCTGCAGGATCTATGCCGATAAGGCTGACCCAGCTGACCAGTTCATTGGGAAGGCGTATTCTCAGCGATTCTCAACGGAAGATCGCTTTGGCGATCGCTTCTTGGAGATCGCCGAAACAGTTGCAAAGGGCCGTGCGTTGGCGGATGCGGGGTATGGTACGCAGTTCTGTATGAATGGTGAGACTTTGGCCAGTATCATCGCGGATGCCCCAATCAAGATGCCTCCCGATGAAGATGCGGGACACCCTGGTAGTGTCGTGGGGAGTTTTATGCTCAACCGACAGCGGATGCTCCAGTCTTCTCTCAGGCGGCGACGGCACCTAAATCTACTCAGCCTGCTCAGCAGCAGGTTCAGCCGCCTGTGCAGCAGTCTCATGCTTCTGCTCCGGAGCCCCCAAAAACGCTGGATGAGTACTTGCGTGTCATGACCATTGAACAGGCCAAAGCCGTTAAGGTTGATTTTGGCCGTTTTAGTGGATGGTCTCTCGGTGAAATCGCTATGAAGAGTCCGGGTGACCTCGCGTGGTATGTGAAGAACTATTCCGGCCATAATCTCGCACTGAAAGCAGGGGCTACAAAGCTACTGGAAACGGTAGGCCAGATGGCCAGCTGATTCTTCCCCTAGCTAAGGGAGGTGGTTTAGATGGGCAGAATACCTGATCTGCCATGTGATATTGAGCAAGTGGTTGAACTTCTTGGTATCGAAGTCATACGAGATACCGGGACTCAACTGCATTGCAGGTGTCCATTCTGTGCAGATCGGAAGGCTCATATGAATGTCAAGATCCGCGATAATGTATTTCGGTGTAACCGCTGTGGTAAAGGTGGAGGAATCCTCCACCTTTACGCGGAGTACTGTGATGTCAACCTCCATACGGCTTACGAAGAACTCTGTAAGATTTTCGGGCCAGATGGGAGCGAACCAGTACACAAATATAAGCGGAAGCCTCGCCCCATAGAGACAGTAGAACTTCCGATTGCCTCAGCTGAGGTACGGGATAATACCTATTCCAATCTGCTTTCCTTACTGACTCTATGCCCGACACATCAATCTGCTTTGAAAGAGCGCGGGCTAAAGCCGGAGGAAATGGAGCGGCTATGCTATCGAACGACGCCTACAACACGTTTGAAACGGATTGTTACAGAGCTGTTGGAGCGTGGCTGCATTCTTGATGGGGTTCCTGGATTTTACTGCCAGAAGGACTCTGGCCAATGGGTATTAGATATCCGGGGCTCGGGAATCATGCTGCCTGACCGAAACCTACTTGGCTAAATTGAAGCCATTCAGGTTCGGCTTGATAAGGTCTACAACCAGAAATTCTATAACCTGACGAGTGTTGACCAGTACTACGGAACACAGTCGAAGTGCTGTCCGCATTATGTCGGCGTTCATGTAGGCGATGAAGTGGTTTGCCTTACAGAGGGAGTCATGAAATCCGACCTTGCCTACAGCTTTGCGCAGGGTTCACCTTATGAGTGTGGTTTCGTGGGCCTTACAGGCATACCGAGTTATTCTCAGTACGAACGAGCCCTTGAAGAACTAGACTCCATTGGCGTGAAGAGGATCAACGTCATGGTTGATTCGGATTATCAGGTCAAAGAGGAAGTTCGGAAAGCACGCGACCGATATATTGAGATGGGGGCGGCTGCCGGTTTTGAAATGGCACCGATTACCTGGACGCAAAAGCAAAAGGGCGTGGATGACCTTTACAAGCACCTTTTCCGAGACAAATGATTTGAGAGCTGCAGCGAGTTGCTGCAGCTCTCTCCATTAATTTGCAAAGTCATATATGGAGGATGACACATGAGCGTTGAAATATATATTTGTGATCTTAAACCTGAGGTTCAGGAGCAGGTTCTATCTGAGCTCAATTTGAGTTCTGATAAGGATGGAAACTATGACCTATTTCCGCTTTTTGTTGTTGAAAAGCCGGAGCTGTAAAACACTCGGAGATTTGAGGATAACGAACGAGAGCTACAGCAATTTGCTACAGCTCACACATAATTTGCTGAAAGGAACAATAGATATGGAAGTATTTTTGATTATGCCGACCACGCCGGAAGGAAAGGCAAAACTCAGCAAGGAACTGGCCAAGTTCCATGCGGAACAAGCACTAAAGATGGTGCAGAAGTTGCCCTGTCCCACGGAACAAAAGTTGGAGCTTATCGATGCAGTAGTTGAACATTTACGTTCCAAGCAATAGTGTCAACTTGTTTATCCGATTTGCTATAAACAAGTTTAAGCCGCCGCCCTGAGTGAAATCAGGGTGGCGGCTTTTTGCATTATAGCTTGACGTATGACAAGTAATGAAGTACGATGATGGGGAGTGAGAATGTACATATGCAACTTATGAAGGAAAAACAGGAGTTGACCCATTTGTCATGGTCTGTCCACCGTAATTCTATCGAAATTGGTGGGTCTTTTCTGAAGGCGTATGGGAAATGATTTGGAAAAGGTGGAGCGCATATGAAGATTCTTGCAATTCGAGATGAATCGACGCAGGAGCAGAAGGATCTGGCGTACCTCCTGTATTACAAGCAGGAAAAGCAGTTCTATATTGAGCTGCCTGAAAATGCGGATGCATGGGAAACGCCGCTGTTGCTGGACTCCTTTGTGAAGCGTGGGGAAACCACAGTCAATTCCTATTGGAGCAAGATCTGGGTTCAGCAGCGGCT
>ERZ791618.1122-NODE-1122-length-10033-cov-2.209461_pt1 | contig 10033 bp, 6 predicted proteins | sample MGYA00510059_ERZ791618 | MGnify/ENA primary metagenome ERZ791618 (study PRJEB30046, sample SAMN00715159) | human gut metagenome | study: EMG produced TPA metagenomics assembly of the A metagenome-wide association study of gut microbiota in type 2...
TACCCGTAGCGGTTTGCTGACTGCGCCCTTGCGTGCCCGTTTTGGTATTAATCTGCATTTGGAATATTACGATGATGATGTGCTGAGCGGTATTATTCGCCGTTCGGCAGGGATACTGAATGTACCTTGCTCTACAAGAGCAGCGTCTGAGATCGCTTCCCGTAGTCGTGGAACGCCGCGTATTGCGAATGCATTGCTGCGTCGCGTGCGGGATTTTGCACAAGTGAAAGGGTCGGGGAGCATTGATACGGAGATTGCCAACTTTGCTTTGGAAGCACTGAATATCGATAAGTATGGTCTCGATGAAATCGACAATAAGATACTTTGTACCATTATCGATAAGTTCAAAGGTGGTCCGGTAGGGCTTACTACCATTGCTACGGCATTGGGTGAAGATGCCGGTACTTTAGAGGAGGTGTATGAACCGTTCCTGATTAAAGAGGGTTTCTTAAAACGTACCCCCCGTGGACGTGAAGTAACTGAGCTGGCTTATAAGCATTTAGGACGTAGTCTTTACAATAGTCAGCGTACGTTGTTTAGTGATTAACTATTAATCAATAGCACTACTATCTCCATTAATAATTGAACGATAATCATTGAATAAAGTGGCGGGATTAAAAAGTTTAGCAAAAGAAACAGCTATTTACGGGGTGAGCAGTATTGTAGGACGTTTCCTCAATTACCTGCTAGTGCCTGTATATACGATAGCTTTACCTGCATCATCGGGTGGTTATGGTGTGGTTACGAATATATATGCCTGGGTGGCATTGATGCTGGTATTGCTGACGTGTGGTATGGAAACGGGATTCTTCCGTTTTGCCAATAAAGGGCAAGATGATCCGATGCGGGTATATTCCACCACCTTGTTGAGTGTAAGTTTCGGCTCAGTGGTATTTGTAGCTTTGGGATTGTTGTTTTTGGAACCTATTGCCGGATGGTTGGAATACGGAGAGCACCCCTGGTATATAGGTATGATGATGATTGTGGTGGCAATGGATGCTATTCAAAGTATTCCGTTCGCTTATCTGCGTTATAAGAAACGCCCCATTAAGTTTGCTGCACTGAAGTTGTTGTTTATCTTCCTCAATATTGCTCTCAATCTTTTCTATTACGTCGTTCTGAAAGGGAATGATGTAGGTTATGCTTTCCTCTTCAATCTGATATGTACTTCTGTTGTCATGTTGTGCATGATACCGGAACTGAGGGGATTTACCTATGTACTGGATAGAGAGTTACTGAAACGGATGCTTCGTTACTCTTTGCCATTAGTGATACTGGGTGTGGCAGGTATCTTGAATCAAGTGGCCGATAAGATTATTTTTCCCTTTGTTTATCCTGATGAGGCTGAGGCTACCATACAACTCGGTATTTACGGAGCTGCCAGTAAGATTGCCATGATTATGGCCATGTTTACTCAGGCATTCCGCTTTGCCTATGAACCTTTTGTATTTGGTAAGAGCAAGGAGAAAGATAGCCGTGAGATGTATGCTCAGGCTATGAAGTTCTTTATCATCTTTACTTTACTCGCCTTTCTGGCAGTAATGTTCTATTTGGACATTCTGCGTCATATCATCGGGCGTGATTATTGGGACGGATTACGGGTAGTACCTATCGTTATGGCAGCGGAAATCTTTATGGGCATTTATTTCAACCTGTCTTTCTGGTATAAGCTGATTGATGAAACCCGCTGGGGAGCTTACTTCTCATTGACAGGCTGCACTATCCTGATATTGATGAATGTCTTCCTGATTCCGAAGTATGGCTATATTGCTTGTGCCTGGGCTGGATTTACAGGATATGGCGTTGCTATGTTACTTTCTTACTTTGTGGGTCAGAAGAAATATCCGATACAGTATGATTTGAAAGCAATCGGTATGTATGTGCTTCTTGCTGCTGTGCTTTATCTCGCTGCCGAATATGTGCCGATAGACAATATCTACCTGCGTATGGTATACCGTACAGTTCTGTTGATACTGTTTATCGCTTACGTTGTGAAGCGTGATTTGCCGCTGAATCAAATACCAATTCTGAACCGTATCATAAGACATTAGAATAGTCCGCATGGCAAATTGTAAATTGTAAATCGTCAAATTGTAAATGATATGATGGAAACACCTGAACAAAACCGAAATGTCTTTGCCGTTAAAAAGTTCCTGAGCGAGTATCTTGATCTGAGGAAAGACAAGGACAATGAGCTGGAAACAGTAGACTCCATCCGCAAAGGAGTAGAGTTTAAAGGGGCTAACCTGTGGATTTTGATCTTTGCCATTTTTATGGCATCATTGGGACTGAATGTCAATTCCACGGCCGTAATCATCGGTGCCATGTTGATTTCTCCACTGATGGGACCTATCATGGGAGTGGGACTTTCTGTCGGTCTGAATGACTTTGAATTGATGAAACGTTCACTGAAGAGCTTTCTGATAACTACTCTGTTCAGTGTAACTACAGCTACTGTCTTCTTTCTTGTAAGCCCTGTTGCCGAAGGACAGTCGGAGCTTCTGGCACGTACTTCACCTACGATTTATGACGTATTCATCGCATTGATGGGTGGTCTTGCCGGTGTGGTTGCCCTATCTACCAAGGAGAAAGGAAACGTAATTCCCGGTGTTGCCATTGCCACGGCTTTGATGCCCCCTCTCTGTACGGCAGGTTACGGGTTGGCAACGGGTAACTTGGTTTATTTCCTCGGAGCATTTTATCTCTATTTCATTAATTCGGTATTTATCAGTCTTGCCACGTTTGCCGGGGTGCGTGTAATGCACTTCCAGCGTAAAGAGTTTGTGGATAAGAAGCGGGAGAAGAAAGTACGCCAATACATTATACTCATTGCTGTGCTGACCATGTGTCCGGCTGTTTACTTGACGGTAGGCATTATTCAGAGTACTTTTTATGAGAGTGCTGCCAACCGGTTTGTTGCCGAACAGCTTTCTTTTGAGAATACACAGGTATTGGATAAGAAAATCCATTATCATGGCAGCAAGGATAATGAGATACGCGTGGTACTGATCGGACAAGAAGTTCCCGAGGCTTCGATTGCCATTGCCCGTAGCAAGATGAAGGATTATAAGTTAGGTGAAACAAAGCTGATTGTTCTTCAGGGAATGAATAATGAAGCTGTGGATATTTCTTCTATCCGGGCTATGGTGATGGAAGACTTCTATAAGAACAGTGAAGAACGACTGGTGGAACAAACAAAGAAGATTACGGTGCTGGAACAGAGCCTGGCAAGATATAAGTCTTTCGATGAATTGGGCAAAAAGATTGTTCCGGAACTAAAAGTTCTCTATCCATCAGTGAAAACAGTTTCTATCTCTCATGCCATAGAATTGACGGTTGATTCAGTACGGACAGATACCATTACACTTGCCGTACTGAAGTTTGGCAAGCATCCCGACGCCCACGAAAAGGAAAAGATTACCGAATGGCTGAAAGCACGTACGGGAGCGAAACAACTAAGACTGATTGCAGAATAATTTAATACGAAATAGAATGAAGCTAAAGTGTATCCTGATTGTTGCTTGCAGCCTCTTCACGTTGACGGGACAGGCGGACGAAGGTATGTGGATGCTGGGAAACTTGAATAAACAGACCCGTAAAACGATGAAAGAACTCGGCCTGCAAATGCCTGCCGATAAACTATATAATCCGAAGAAACCCTCATTGAAAGATGCAGTAGTCAGCTTCGGAGGATTTTGTTCCGGTGTGGTAGTGTCGGAAGACGGGTTGGTGTTTACCAATCATCACTGCGGCTTCAGCAGTGTGCAGCAACATTCATCCGTGGAACATGATTACCTGAAAGATGGTTTCGTAGCCCGTAGTCGTGCAGAGGAATTGCCTAATCCGGAGCTTTACGTTCGCTTCCTGCTTCGTACGGAAGATGTGACCAAGCGTGTGCTGGGAGTTGTTAAGCCTTCGATGAACGAGATGGAACGTTCCAGTGCGGTAGACTCTATGATGATGGTAATAGGTGGTGAGGTATCCCTGAAAGACTCCACTTTGCTTGGCGTGGTAGATGCTTATTATGGAGGCAATGAATTCTGGCTTTCCGTTTACCGCGATTTCAACGATGTGCGGCTGGTGTTTGCACCTCCTTCCTCTGTCGGTAAGTTCGGCTGGGATACGGACAACTGGGTGTGGCCCCGGCATACAGGAGATTTCTGCGTATTTCGTATTTATGCAGATCGCAAGAACCGGCCTGCCGATTACTCCCCTGATAATGTCCCGTATCATCCTGAATATGTAGCTCCGATTTCACTGGATGGCTATAAGGAGGGCTCTTTCTGTATGACGATAGGTTATCCGGGAAGTACAGAACGTTACCTTTCTTCATTCGGCATCGAGGAAATGATGAATAACTCCAATCAGGCTCAGATTGATATTCGTGGTGTGAAACAAGCCATCTGGAAGCGTGAAATGGACAGTAAAGACAGCATACGTATTAAGTATGCTTCCAAATATGATGAAAGCTCCAACTATTGGAAGAACAGTATCGGTGTCAACCGTGCTATCCGTAAGCTGGGAATCTTAGATAAGAAGCGTGAAATGGAGCAGGAAATCCGTCGGTGGATACAGCAGAATCCGGAAGAACGTGAGAAGCTTCTTCAACTGTTTACAGACCTGGAACTGAACTACAAGAACCGCCGGGAGATAAACCGTGCGCAGGCTTACTTTATTGAGTCTTTCCTGTATGGACCGGAGCTCGTGCAGCTTGCCCTGAAGATTCTGAACTTTGACTTTGAAGGGGAACAGAAAACTGTTATTGCTGCCTTGAAGGATATCGTTGAACAATACTCTAATTTGGATCTGGATATAGACAAGGAAGTATTTACGGCACTGCTGAAGGAGTATCGCTCAAAAGTAGATACCACCTTCTTGCCGGAAATTTACCATACTATCGCACAGAAATATGATGGGGATGAGAAAGCTTTCGTAGATAGTCTTTATGCAAGTTCTGAGTTGACTACTCCCCGTGGTTTGAAGCGCTTTCTTGAACGGGACACTACCTATCAGATTTTCGATGATCCGGCTATTTCACTGGGCATTGATATGCTGACAATGTTGTTCGATATGAATATGCAGACGCAGGCACCTACTACGGAAATCATTCGTGGAGAACGCCTGTTGAATGGGGCTATCCGTAGGATGTATGCATCTCGTAATTTCTATCCGGATGCTAATTCCACCATGCGATTGAGCTTTGGGACAGTATGCGGCTATACTCCGTTTGACGGAGCGGAATATGATTATTATACAACAACAAAAGGTGTACTGGAGAAGGTGAAAGCCCATGTGGGAGATGTGGATTTTGCAGTACAGCCGGAGTTGGTATCTCTGCTTTCTTCCCGTAATTTTGGAAGATATGCCGATGAAAAGGGCGAAATGAAGGTTTGCTTTATCTCTAATAATGATATTACCGGCGGCAATAGCGGCAGTGCGATGTTCAATTCGAAAGGTGAATTGCTGGGATTAGCTTTCGATGGAAACTGGGAGGCTATGGGCAGTGATATTCTTTATGAACCGAAGATGCAGCGTACCATTGGAGTGGATGTGCGCTATATTTTATTTATGATTGAGAAATACGGGAAAGCAGGGAACCTGATTAAAGAATTGAATATTATCAATTAGTGGGCAGGTTCCCGCATTTCCTGGGGGAGACAATTATTTGTTTCCGGACAAAATACCTGTATCAGTATCCTTATTATTGATTCTTCTACCTTGACTGTTGCGCTTCTTTCCGAAGTCCAGGTTGAAGGATACGTTTACCATGAACAGAAGTCTTAAGTTCTTGGAATATGCTAATTGGCGATAGGGAGCCGATTTTGAGAGGTTCTCTATTTCCTGTTCATACTTCTTGGTAAACGGGTTCAGTACCCCGGCAGACAGGCTCCATTTCTCCGTATTGTATCCCGCCATAATGGTGTGCAGCTTTTCTTCCTTAGTCAGCGTTTCACCCCACAGGATGTGGTTGCTGGTATTCATTTCTGCCATCAGTACCCAATTCTTGTACATTGCCATTAAGCTGCCTCGCAGCCCTGCATTGGTGTGTGTATGCGTGTAGGTATTGCCGTAACTGATATAGCGGTTCAGGAACGGAGTAAGCTTGATGGAGATATACTCTCTGTAAGGCCGTATCTGTATAGATGTCTCCAGATTGATTCGGTGGAAGCCTTTATGATTTTCGGTAGTGCGGACAAAATACCCGTCTTCGTAATAGGTATTTTCCATAATCGGCTTACTGTCATAACTGTATCTTCCAAACAAATCGACAGATACATACTTGCTTTGCCAACTGGCAGACAGTGTGTTGGCATAGAATGTAACAGACTTTAAGTCGGGATTTCCTTTGCGTATCTGATACTTATCCATTGCTTGCGAGATGTCGTTCAGGTCGGAGAGGGAAGGAGCATAGCCCGACACGTATCCGTTGTATCTGAAAAACCACTTCCCGTTTATAGAATACGACAGGCTTAAAGAAGGCTTGACTATATACTTCTCGGAAGAATACTGCTCCTGGCTGTTATAAGTTCTCATAGCTCCAATCCCTACAGTGTAGTTCAGTGCTTTTATCTTGGATTGATATTCGGCAAATAAGTAAGTTTCGGCCGTATTCATCGTGATTCTATTTTCTATATTGCCCGAATATCTATTTTGCAAATAGGCCTGTGTATGCTTGATACCTCCGGTAAACTTACCCGTATTGAATTGTTTTTCGTAGATACCTTCTCCAATGATGGAGTACTTCTCACCTTTGGTTTCCGAATAGATATCCGTATTATTATTGTCATTATTAAGTGCTTTCTGAATAAAAGTCCGTTCATTCTTGCTGTCCAGATAAGAAGCCACTACATCCGCATAGATTGTCTGTTTGTTTTTCAGATTTCTCTGGTAATAGATATCCAAAGAGGGGATAAGTACTTTGGAGGCAGAAAGGTCGGATATGGAGTAGGAGGTATCTCCTTCATACAATGTACTGATTCTGTCCGACATGGAACTGGGAGTATCACTGTATTGGTTTCTGAGAGCAATGTTGAGAAGTTGCTTGTCATTATCCTGATAGCTGTAATTGAGATTGAAGTTAAGGTTATCATACTTTACTTTAGTAGGTTCTCCTACTTCTCTATTCTCTTGATAAGCCTCTGGGAAGTGGAAACTTTCATAGTTTTCGCGCGTCCACTTCAGATCTCTCTGTCCCCAATATACGGTAGTGCTGAGTTCAGACTTGTTGAAGTGGTATTTGGCTGCGAGGTTATGTTCGCCGTATCCCGTATCGGATACCCCGTTGGTGAGATCAGCAGAGATACTTCCTCCCGATTCCCTTCTCTTTACAATGTAGTTCAGTACGGCACCTGCATTTCCGTAGCGTGCACCGGGATTGTCTATATACTCGATGCGGATCACATCTGCCGGGCGGATGGAAATTATTTCAGCTTGAGTCACTTCTACACCGTTAATCCTAAGTTGTACATTGTCTCCTCCGGGAACCGTGATGCTGTTGTCTATCGGATTGATCAGGATGCGTGACAGTTGCAGATTTCTCAGTAAGGAAACTCCGTTGGAAGCGGCTTTGGTTTGCATTTCGGTCGGGAGGATAATTTGCCGGTCGGTCTTTTTGATGATGGGGCTGGCTGTGACGGTAACGCCTTCCAACATTACATTATCGGGCGACAGGGGCAGTTCTCCCAGATTCAGATTGGCTTGCAGGTTATGGATGGAGAGGCAGGAATTCTCGTATCCGATGCATGAGATGCATAAGATATAATCTCCATTATTGACCTCTTTCAGTAAGAAGTGTCCGTCGTTGTCTGTGGCAGCTCCGTGATGAATGCCGAGTCTTGAGTCATCAGGCTGACATTGGCATACTCGATGTTCTGATTGTTACTCTCATCGATGATTTTCCCTGTGATTTTGTTTGCAGCCATCAGGGAGGTGCATAGGAATAATACTCCTAAAATGATACTTAATCTTTTCATTTTTCTTATTGTTTTTAGTGATTATTTCTGTTCTTTGAACATGACAAAGGTAGAGCGATAGAAACAAAAAAGCGGTTTATATGCGGCGCTAAATAAAGTGCAATGACTTTTGCAACTATTTGATAATTAAAGGGTTTTGAACTATGTCTTATGAAAAAGTTTATATCTTCCCATTTCAGGTTTATATATAAAGAAAAGCGCAAAAAAAGGGAGACCGTAACTTCCGTTAATTGATAAATATCTATCTTTGCAAAGACTTAAAGCAAGAAGGAAAAACGGCATGAAAGCATTGAAACATGGTTTGATAGGTTGGGTATGCGTGTTGGTATTAGCAGCATGTACGGAAGTCCTGTCATTGCAACGCATCCAAATAGAAAAGGCGGAGCAAATGTTACAGCAGAATGCAGAGGAGGCGATTGCTCTGCTTCAGTCGGTGAAAGATCCCGAAGTATTACCAGACTCGTTGCGGGCACGGTTTGCGCTGGCTATGGGGCAAGCCCACTATAATGCGCATTGGGTGATGAATGAAGATTCTTTACTGTTATATGCTCTGGATTATTATGGAAGACCGGATGTGGGTGACACATTGCGCTTGCTGCGTACCTACAAACTGGCGGCGCATTACTTCTACGATAGCGAGAGATATAAAGAAGCCACTGAGATGATGGTTGAAGGAAATCGCATTGCAGCCCTGCGCGGCGATACGGCTGCCCGTCTTGATTTGCTGCGGTCTGTAGAGAATATAGGGGAAGGTAATGATGATTTTGAAGGTCTGATACGCCTACAGAAGCAATTGATAGCTATAGAGCCTGATTCCACCCGACAATATAATAACTACAACAGCCTGGCGATATCGTACTACTGTGCAAATCAGAATGATTCTGCGCTGCTGGCTCTCCGTAAAGCTACTGAATGCCTGTATACCTCCACAGACTCTTTGAAGGCATTGTATTATGTGATGCGCAACTATGCTGATATACTGAGTGATTCCGGAAAGAATCGGGAAGCCATCAATTTGCAGCGCCATAGTTTACAAGAATATAAAGAAACGAAACACCCTTTCGAGTCCTTATCTTATTATGCTCTTTCGCGTTATTTTCTGAATATGGGTCAGATGGATTCCGCTCGCTACTATATACAAATGGGAGATAGCGTGCGTTCACCCTATATTGACCAGGACTTGTCGTTGGCTAACTTTTATCTGGTACAGAAAACGTTGATGAATTATATGGATAGCCGCTCTTTTACAATTCGGGATGTGGCGTTCTTCTCAACCGGCTGTATAACAACTTTATCCGTGACCAGCGGGTGATAGCCCAAAAAGGAAAGGTACAACTGTTACTCCAACAGCAGAATATGAATCTGCAATTGGAAAAGCAGAAAGAACGAACCTTCTTTGTCGGATTGGTGGCTCTCTGTATTTTGTTGTTGCTGGCTGTCGTCTGGTATTTGCAGCGAAGAAAGCATTTACTCGTGGAAAAGGAAGAAGAATTGGAGGCCTTGCGCCGTTTGTTGAATGAGACGGAAGGCGATGAAAGCGGCAATAATGATAAGTTTGTCAAGAAGATGCTGCTTCAGCAGTTAGGCCTGATACGTATTGTGGCTACGAATCCCAGTTCCGATCATCAGGAGCTATTGGTACAGATGGGACGGATAGCCAATAAAGATGTAGCGGTAGATGATTTGCTGGTTTGGAGTGATTTATATAAGACTATTGATATGGTGCATGATGGCTTTTATACCCGTATCAGTCAGAAGTATGGAAAGATCCTGAATGAAAAGGAACTGCAACTCTGCTGTTTGTTGAAGTCGGACTTTTCAACGAAAGAAATTAGCGTGGTTATTCAGCAAAGCATACGGACGGTGTATCAACGTAAGACGGTTATACGGCAGAAATTGGGTATGGAAGAAAAAGAGGATATTGCTGAATTTCTTTCTAGGGGATAGGTACGCGGACGACGCGGATTGAGCGGACGAACGCGGATTAAGAAAATTACACTATAGTATTAACAAATTAAAATCCGCGTTCGTCCGCCTAATCCGCGTCGTCCGCGTACCTG
>ERZ791618.1123-NODE-1123-length-10032-cov-1.799138_pt1 | contig 10032 bp, 9 predicted proteins | sample MGYA00510059_ERZ791618 | MGnify/ENA primary metagenome ERZ791618 (study PRJEB30046, sample SAMN00715159) | human gut metagenome | study: EMG produced TPA metagenomics assembly of the A metagenome-wide association study of gut microbiota in type 2...
GACATCCCATATAAGGCCACCGGTACAATCGCTTTCGGTGTTTTTCCCGTCTTCTCGATACGATCTTTAATAGCCTCTTCCAACAACACAGGATCCATATTCCAAGTATCCACCTCCGAGTCCACGAACACAGGCGTAGCCCCCAAATAAGTGATCGGATGCGAGGAAGCACAGAAGGTAAAGCTCTGTACCAGCACCTCATCCCCCGGCTTCACGCCACAGGCAAGCAACGCCAGATGCACAGCGGCAGTACCGGCAGACAGAGCCACCACATGTTTACCTTCACCCACGAATTCCTCCAGATCTTTCTCAAATCCATTCACGTTCGGACCTAGAGGCACGACCCAGTTCGTATCAAAGGCCTCTTTGATATACATTTGTTCTTTGCCCGTCTCACTCATGTGAGCCAGGCACAAATAAATACGTTGATCCATAATTAAAAAAACAGATATAACGAGTCATCTCACGAGGCTTCGCAAGATGACTTTATGTTAGAATAAAAATCAGGAGTTTCTTTTAATCGAGTTTCTCTTCCTCCCTAAAGGAAAGAAAGACGAGGGCACAATCAATTACTCCCCATAAAAAATCAAGGCTTTATTATACCGCATCCTCATCACGATTGAAATTTTCAAAGAAAGCATCCATTGATTCCGGCAAATCGCAAATCTCTTGGAACATAAATTTGCAAGTCAAATCATAAAGAGGCTTGGTATAGTCAACAAGCAAGTGCAATTATAGTCATATAAAATAAAAACCATCGAAAAGCTCTCATTTTTGAAAGAAAGATCAACATTCCTTTTGGAAGAAACTTTTTCTTTTCTATTCTCCCAGATTAAACAATTTAACTGCTATACACTTAATATAACTCACTTTAAGATAATGATTTATTTTCTTTTTCCTTATCAATCCACGACAAGCTCGTCTGATGCTTTTATCAAAATCCTTTGTTTCCTTGTATATGCTTAAGAACTGATCTCTCAATGGGCTCCTTTCTGTTGGCTTATGTAAGGTTCGTTGTATTTTTAAAGCCTCACTTAAAGGACGTTCAAACACTTGAATATATCCATTCTTAACCAAATGTTCCAAGAAGGCTTCTCCGGAGTCAGAGCATACAAAAATACTATTCACGCTGTGATCTTGAAATTTTATCTCCGGAGCGCTTCGATCTCTATACCAGTCTGCCAGCAGAAGATCTCCGTTCCTATGCATACCTGTATATCGGCACGAATAGCAATTTTCTCTATATATAACTCCGTTATGATAGCCTATCTGGTACTCATCACCCTGTTTCTCAGAACTGTGGTAAATAAGCTTTTTCCTCTCATCTCTGCAAGAAATTATATGCTTTTCTGTTCCATAGGCCGGATCCCGGAAAGAAATTGTCTTTGCTTGTTTGCGTGTACGCTTCTCAATCTGCCTCATATGATCCAAAAGATATTGATGCGATGCAATTCCATGACACATGAGCTCAACCAAGAACAGTTTTTTCGAATTTGAAAGGATGCGATTAACATGGCACTTTAGTGCTGCCAGCTGACATGGTAATCCGATAAAAATTACCTTTTCGTTCTGTTTTAAATATTTTAGCACCGCATAAAAGCAATCTCTCATATCGCTATAGGTGTACTTTGAATTGCGGGAATTTACTATGTCCAAACTACTCCGAATTTCAATATATTTTGCTTGAAAATTTTCTTCCTGTATAACTCCAAAGACCTTATACCCTTCTTTGAGTCCCATCTGATAAATTGCTGCGCAAATTCCGCCGGATGCACTATTTTTACGATCCTCATCATTGGAAAATCCAGCATAATATTTTGTTATCGTATGTAATGAAACTGTATTTTGCACATGGCAAACAGAATTACACAATCCACACCAAGTACATTTATCCTCGAGAACCTGCGGGTAAATATTGCCATACTCGTCTTTTTCAAATATAATTGCAGAATTCGGACAAATCTGTTCGCACGCACGACAAGCCGTACACGCTTCCCCAATATTATTTAACATGGTTTTTATTCCTTTCATGACAAACTGATAATAAAACAACACTCAAGCGATACATAAACACGGATACCTCTGTAAAACTCGTCAATCCACAAATGGTATATATATTCATTCTGTGGCTCAAAAAAAGCAGCAATAATCCGAGTAATTGAATAAATACACCTATAACATTAGAATAATTAGCATATTTTGCCAAGCCCATTGGGCTCATGACCGGAAATGCAACAACATATGTGGGCAATATAACCCAGGCCGCAGGAAGAAGTAAGCGAAGAATTGCTCCTGATTCAGCATATCCATCTCCAAAAACAAACTCACAAATCGGTTCAGCGTAAATTCCTATAATAATTACACCAACCGTAATAATTGGCATCACAAACCCAAGAAGCCTTTTTATAAGCCTGTAGTTCTTATGATTTAACATATACGGATATAAGCTATCCGCAATTGGTGACGATCCCATTTTGACCAGCGAAAGACACTTATCGCTTGATGTATAATAACCCACCTCGGGTGCTGTACCATATATCTTTCCAATAATTATGACATTCAAGGCCTGATAAAAGGTTGATGCAAAACGGGATGTGAAATACGGAAATGCAGATCGTACCATTGACATAACATATTTTCTCCCCGGCCATCTAAAGGTGATCTGTTTTTTCCAGCGAATATCAGCCGCGGTGATAATGAAAGCCAATATGCTACCAACCAGAAAACACACTGGGACAAACATAATATCTTCCTTCTTCCTTACACAAAGAAAAATCAAGAGCGTAAAAAGAACTCGGACAATTAATGTACGTAGGGCTATAGATTTCATATTTTCCATACCCCTGTAATAAAAATCAGGCAACAATGCAGTAATCAAATATCCCAGCAAGTAAACCTGCAAAATCGTCATCAACGTGACATCAAAGACATTTATATATAGGAATAGCAAAAATACCACACCGAGGCAGACAGCCAGTATTACCTTTATGAAAGTGACAGCAGTAATAATGTACTCAATTTTACATTTGTCGGTTTTATTTTCGCTGATTTTCTTTGTTGCATACAACGTAAATCCAAAATCCAAAATAATCTGGACATAAGCCATATATCCCAAAGCCAAGCCTATCTGTCCATATTCAGTTGGTCCCAACACTCTGCTTAAATACGGAACTGTCAACAAATTCAAAATCTGTATCGAGGTTGTCATTAAATATAAGAAAACGGTGTTACTGATCAACTTTCTATTCGCTTGATTCTTCATTTTGATCAATACTCCTTAGTTTTCTATCGCTTCACAAAACCAATCTACTGATTCCTTCCGAAAGTCATTCAGTAAAACTGTCACGTTAGAATAATCAACTTTAGAATAATTTTCAATATCCATATCGATTCTATCCAACAGGTTCAATCGTGATAACAGATTCCTCGTTCTGTATGGATTACCTCTATTTTCTACAGCAACAAAATTCTTTCCTAAATTAACAGACAATGCTACTCCATGAAAGGAATCCGTAATAATCAGTTCTGCGTGTTCTATAAGCCGTATCATATCTGCAATAGATGCACCCAAGATTTTCTTGTCGCAGTTTTTGCTATAGTATCTGGTGAATTGAACAGCCCAAACCGGCAGACCTAAAGATTCAGAATATGTTTTTACCAGATTTATACAATGTTCGCTGTATTTTTCCAAGGATACAAAATAGGTCAGAATGTATTTTTGATCATTCTCCAAATAATCTGAATACTGCTTGGCAAAAAGCCTCCACTCTTCTCCTGTTAAAAGGAATGTAGGGTCGCAAACCACATTAATATTTCGATTCATAATCTTTTCTAACTGCTGCTTGGCAAAAGTTTCCCTAACGCTGATATATGAAAATTCTTCCAGTGCCTTCTTCATTAAAGCTTTGTCCTGCTCTCTTATTTCTGTACTCCCTATACTCGATGCATAAGATATTCTTTTATCAGCGATGCCAAATTGCAGCAAAAATACAGGATCCAAGGTTCCCCCCGTGGTCTCCGGATTCCATATCTGGTCACTTCCCGCCACCAATACATCATAATGTAAATCTGACAGGTTCTCTATTTGTGTGCAATGTTCACTAGATAAAGAATAAAATGTATTCAAATGTTTCTTGAATCCTTTTCTATAGTAGTGCATTCCTCCAAATAGTATGTTCTTCGCAAATGAAATTAAATATCCCATATACGAATTCTTACCTTTGAATGCCATCTTCAGCTTTTCATCGTCATGCAAATTAGAATAATTTACGATTTGGGCATCATATCCTCTACCCCTCAGAAAAGCTTGTGTAGCGTAGGCTTGAAACCATACACCATAGTTATAGGATTGAAAAAAAGTTACGATTCCTATCCGTTTCATACTTCTTTGTTTTTCTCTTTCCGTAATTTGCCGCCGTAACAGCCATAGTTGGAGAAATGGCCGCAAGCAGTGCAAAAATCCTAGATTTCAATGAATTTTTTCCTTTGAGATATATCAAAATATTTTTTCTAATATTGCTACGGATCACACCATCATACCGCTTGTCATAGCTCTCCATCTTTTCGAGTGCACAAATGCAATCGTAAACCAAGTAACAAACCGCACTATTCCAATATTCAGGGTACTCGGTTTTGCAAAACTCAATTTTTTCCAGAGAGGCATAAATCCGATCCAGCTCTCTGTCTGAAAACTTTGCATGTGTTATACTATCTGGATTTGAGCGATAATAATACAAGACATCTGTTCTTACAGATACCGCCTTGCAACGATGAAACAATATGTATGTCACATACTCATCTTCATAAAGCTTTCCTTTCGGAAACTCAACTCCTTCAAAAAGAGCTGTTTCAAAAAGCTTATTACATACTGAATTGGAGATGTTCTGTGAATATATCAATTCCCCCATTGCCGCTTTTCGATCCAGCCGTTGATTTTTCTCCAGTTTACGAACACGCATCGACCCGTTTGGATAGACATGGGCTATTGCGGCCACACCAATAGAAGTGTTGTCGGCTTCCATCTGTTTTAATAAACCACAATAAAAATCCAAATCAATATAATCATCCGAATCAATAAATCCCACATACGGAGATGTTACATATTTTAGCCCGGCATTTCGCGCATCCGAAAGGCCACCATTCTCCTTATGAATAACCCGTATTCGTGTATCTTTTTTTGCATATTCATCACAAATTGTCCCACTAGAATCCACACTACCATCATCCACCAGAACAATCTCTAAATCCTCTAATGTTTGATCGACAATACTATCAAGGCATTGTTTCAAATACTTCTCTACATTATAAACCGGTACAATAACAGATACTTTTGCCATTTCAACTCCTCATTTCCGCTTCCTCTTTATGAAAACAATGGACTGTATGTCAATACATCAATCACAAACTTTTCCACAGGAATCATCGTATTAAGCATATAAAAACTCAAAAAATATCCAACCATTGCCAAGCAACATACAACCGTATTGAATGCCCATGCAGTTACTTTATGTGAAGCATTCTCTCTTACATATTGACCGAATAAAGCAGCTCCATACGGAAAGAACACAAAAGTAAACCTTTGATATGATGGCGTTTGCATAAAAAAGCAAGCTATTATAACAAAGAAATAAATTGCAAAATAGTTTTCGAGCTTTTCATCCCAAAGTTTTTTTTTGCTTCTTTTTATGTTCCAAAAGGCAAGTGCCATCATCACGAGCACAGAGTAAGAAAAAACCTTATTTAGCAAGTAATACCCACTATCTTTCACGACCGTAGCCCAACCACCAGTATCCCAATTAAAATACATAAGTGTTCGCTTCAAAAAAGCCTGTGTATAAGAAATCACTGCTAACTGTGATAGGAGCATATCCACTATGCCAACAAGAGTTTCAACAACCAACGGTGCGAGCAATAACATCATTAGGATTATTTTAACATATCGTTTTTTTGTACTAACAATAAATCGTATCAACACCAGCAATATCGCCGCAAAATGCATAAAAATCGGAAGAACATAAAGAAAATATGTCCATACACTTCTCCTTTTTTGATACAGTTCTCTGTAAACCGCCAACAAAATCATCGCAAATGCCAAGTCACTTCTCAGTGCATTAACAGAAAAACAGAAATTCATAAGCCCCATAAGAAGAAATAGAGTATATACTCTTTGCCTCAAATTAAAGCTTTTACTGTGCGCATAATCTTGCAATACATATAAACTAATTAAATAAGTGAAGAATACTGACGTACCTGCAATCAACTGATAATTCCCCGTCTTGGCAATGATCCAGAACCAAATGTCAATGACATATAAATTTTCATATGAGCCATGATTAAATGCTCGAAAGAAAGATACGTTTGCATAATCTTTTACTGCGGCAATATATCGTACAATATCCGGATCAGTTTTGGGATCTCGGAAACACATTGCCATCAACCCCATAAACAAAGCTAAAAAAAACAATCCCAAAACCCTTTGTACCTTATTTTTCGAAATATAACCAAGTAAAGAAAAGGGAACAGTCAAGGCAGGGAAAAGCAAGCATGTAATTGTCAATCCTAATAACATAACACCCATCTTCTTACCGTTAGTCTGCGAAACCAATGTTTAGTCATCTAAATTGCCTCTTTTTAAATAAAATTTCTCCCACTCAGCATTTGCATCTACCATACAATAATATGTCGGGGAAACATCGACATACTGTAAATACGTTTCTTGGATTCTTTTATCCAAAAATGTATCAAATGTACCTATTACTTTCGCCGGAATACCAGCGAAACCACGTTATCCGGAACATCCTTTGTGATTATACTGCCTGCTGCCATAATAACATTTGAGCCTATCTTTGTATCATATAAAATAATACTTCCGGTACCAATAAATACATTATTTCCTATTTCTAACAGCCAACCTTCTCATGGAATACTCCCCCCCACCAGAATTTTTTCGGTTTTTGGAGATATCCTATTCAACATATTGTGTACTACATCATGCGTCACGAACAAAACATTAGAAGCCATGCGTACATTATTTCCGATTCTGATTAACTCTGGATATAACGGAATCTTACGAGACTGAATCATCACATTCTCTCCAATACCTGCATATACATTCCGTTTTTTTAAATATGCGGTACGTTTCACTCCATCCCGTATGGTCAGCATCCGAAATTGATACCACAGCATCCGCAGCCTCATGACTCCTTCCTCCGAATCATCACTTCATTATATTTCATCATATAGATGCCTTCTTCATAGGCTCCTATGTTCTTCTCGTTTGCTACACCTATCAGGTTATTCTTTATCAGCTTCATGTGGTTACAGCCGCATTCATAGGCATGCGGATACCCACCTCCGAACCTTGGATTCACTTCCGAGATGTAATATTCTCCATCTATATCAAAGATATCAATATCAATCTGACCGCTCCATCCGCATTCCTTTACAAACTTCTCGATCAGCGCAAACAGTTTTTCGTCTTTGAATGACACAGCTTTGTCCGTCTCTCCGGCTCTCATCAAGATTTTCTTTTTGGTGAACACTGAAACGAGTTCGCTGGAAATCATATCAATATAGCAGTCTCCGCCTATCTCCTGACCGTTCAAAAATTCCTGAATCATCAGATTGTCATCATGCGCCCAAAGAAGATCCATCGTCTCTTTATCCTTAACCTTATTGATAGCAATCGATGCACTGCCACGGACAGGCTTTACAAATACCGGAAAGCTGATCTCCCCAGCATCCAAATCCTTATAAAACGCTTCCTTATCCACATAGCTCTGGCGCAATTGTACCCATGCTCCTTAAGCCATGTAAACATCTGCATCTTGTCCAGTGCCATCTCGCACAGGTCGTAGGACGAGCCGATGATTGTCACGCCAATCTCTGCAAACCTCTCCTTATTTTTTGCAATTAGACTTAACTCCGGGTCAATCAGTGACAACACACCGGAAATTTGTTCTTTCTTACAGATATTAAGGATCAGATCTATATAGCCATCCTCTATAATACGAGGCACTTGATAATGCTTATCCGCCTCATAGATTGCTGGCGCAATCTCGGTTAAATCAGTAACAACCACATTGCCCACGCCAGCGAATTCCTTCTTAAAATATTGAATTACCTTATTGCGCGTTCCCACGCTTAGAAGTAATATGTTCGTCATTTCAAAGTCTCCCAAAATCATCAAAGAACAACGGTGTTCCACCTGTGTGGATGAACAATATGTTCTTGTTTTTTATCTCTTGTTTTTCTATATAGTCCATCATGCCGGTATATGCTTTGGCCGTGTATGTGGAATCCATCGGGATTCCGTGGTTACTGAGCATATTCTTTATGGTGGTTTTTATAGCTTCATTTTGTTTGCCGTAGCCATCTCCGATGTAATCATCAATGAAAATAGTTGCGGATTCTATCAGTTCATCGGCTACATCACCACACAAATATTCTTTCACGCTGTCAAGCACCACCTGCCGACCTCTTGGATTCTTTCTGGCAATGCTGACACCCACGATTTCTCTCTCGTCTCCATGCATAATCTGACCGCACACAAGACCCGCCTGTGTAGTGCCTGTCCCTGATGCGAAGAAGATGTAATCGAAGTGGAGTTCGTTCTCTTTTTCGTATGCACATATCTCGTTATAGCAGTCAACATAGGCCTGTGTTCCGAGATTGCCATGACCACCACCGGGGATAAAGTACGGCTTTCGACCACACTCTCTAAGTTCAGCCAACTTTTCATCAATTGTTCTGCTGACCTCATCCACAGGTACGGTTGTGATCTCCGCACCGAACAACTGCATCATCTTGCTGTTATAAGTCGGTTCAGATGCTTCCTCCGGACTGATGATATAGCAAGGAATGTTCCGCACTGTCGCCATATTGGAAATCACACGGCAGTGATTGGAACTACTGCTACCATAGGTGTCGAAATCTCCGTTGTCAATCTCTTTGAAGAAATTCACTGCTTTTCTTGCCTTGTTGCCACCAAAAGAGAACGGGAACAGATCATCACGTTTGATATATATATTATTTTGTTCCGTTCTTATTTCACATATATATGTCCTCATAATCATCCTCTGTATAATGGGAAAAAAACCGGATTTATAATCGCACCTGCTTTTTGAACCATCGTGTCATAAATCGTCTGATTATGAATCTTTTTAATTGCGTAATATGGTATAACTCCATTTTCCGCCACAAAATTCAATTTAAACTGTTCAATATTTCCGCCTTTTTTCCCTCCTCCCATGTCAATGAGTTTTCTTCCATATTGTTTTCCTAACAAGGAAGTCTGATATGTTAATAAACTATTGGCTTGGCAATGAGCAAATTCCGGATTTGATCCAAGATAAAGGTAGTGCACTATGTCTTCGCTCATAACAGATAAAACAGATGTAATAATTTCACCATCCTTAACCGCATTGGAGAAGAAACACACGCCTTTGAAAACTTCAAAATATTCCTCTAACTCTTCTGCTGTGAATTTATAGTAAGCAGAGACCTGAAACTTATCTACCGTATTTTGGTACAGTTCCAAAAACTTAGGGATTGTTACCCCGTCAAAATCAAACTTTACAGATACATTTGCGTCAATTGCTTTCTTTATAGCGCGTTTGCTTCTCCTGTTATACGCTTTCTCATAAAAATTTTCAGTCAAATCATTGCAGTAAAAATATCCATAAAACTCCGCACCTAAAACCTCTGAAATCACAGAAGCATTTGCAGCCCATGGATCCAATTTCGCAAATTCAGCGATAATATTATTGTTTTTACAATATTGCTGAAAATCTTGGGTAAATGACTTCATTAATTCCAATTCCTGTCCGTCATTGCACCATTCAATACAAGGTCCACCTGTACCTCTATATGAGGAAATATCATAATATTGAACATCATCTATAAAGCCTGCTTGTTTTTTTATAAAACGGTAACTGACCTCTCCTTGTTTTCCTATAAAATCATAGGAAACAAGTTCTCCGGCTTCTTTTTTCTCCTGAAGCTTTGCCCAGCGTGCTTCACGATATACACTTT
>ERZ791618.1132-NODE-1132-length-9963-cov-1.646548_pt1 | contig 9963 bp, 9 predicted proteins | sample MGYA00510059_ERZ791618 | MGnify/ENA primary metagenome ERZ791618 (study PRJEB30046, sample SAMN00715159) | human gut metagenome | study: EMG produced TPA metagenomics assembly of the A metagenome-wide association study of gut microbiota in type 2...
CTGGGGGCGAGTAACCTGTCCAGGTTGTATTCCGGTGCGACAGCCGAAATAATCCCTCTCTCTCCCTCCAGTATGGTACTGGCTCCGGTAAAGCCAAGACTTGCTAAATAGGCCGATTGGATTCCGCACAAATTGGCATGAGCCACATGCAGAGTTTTGCTCATTGATCCGTTCTCCAAGAATGCCCATACACCTGCCGATTGAGTACCAGCCGATCCCATACAGTTTACGAAGCTTTCTTCGTCAAGATTAAGGAGTTTTCGGGCTACAGCTGCGGAGGAAAATGTCCCCACAACCGAGGTGGTGTGCCAATGCTTAAGGAGGAAGGATTAATGGCTTCACCGATTCGTGCCCCCACCTCGTATCCCGCTACAATTGCCAAGATAATCTCTGCGCCAGAGGAATTCAGTTTCTGCCCTAGTGCCAACGCGGTCGGTATAGTAACTGCTGCAAGATGGGTAATAGATTTGGTGTGAACATCATCCAAATCCAGTGAATGGCCACTTACTGCATTCACTGCAGCAGCCTCCAGAACGCCTGCTCTTTGAAATCGCGCAGAGAGAATGTTTGCAGAGGGCAAGGTATTATCCATAACACTATAATATTGCTGCCATATTTCGGCTTCCCTTCCCGATGACCCAGCAATCGTAACTGCCACAAAGTCCTTCAGACAAGAGCATACAGCTGCGATATCAGTTGAATTTAGACATGAAAAGTCCATCTTCGCTATGAATTGTGAAAATTCCTTTGTTACTGTGGCATAAAGGCACTCCCGTCTGAACGACTCAACCATAATATTTCTCAGTAAGCTCAGTCTTTTCTTCTGGGGTCAACTCATGAAGTTCGCTGTTTTCCATTGTTGTATTGGCATCCTGAATATATAGCATTTTTGCACCCGGCTCACATATGGTATTAAACCATGTTTCCCTATGAATATTGTAAACTTTTCCTATTTCCATCCTCACGACCTGAACATCCAGCATGCCATCTTTCGGCTCCGCAACCACTAAACTACAGTTTCCGCATAACAGAAGATACTGCTGATCGGTTTCGTGGTGTATTTCAAGACGCGCAATGTTCTCAATACTGTTCTTCGGACGAAAGTTTTTAATACATACCGTCCATTTCTCATTTAGATAGGCAGTCGCAATTCCCGGTTCTGTATATGCAAAAATATCCAGATTCATCATTATTCCCCCTTTTTGTGTTAATTGCCTCCGTTTAAATGTGTGTTCAGTTTTTCCATTGCGTGGTTCAGGTGTCCAATAATATCCGCCCGAGCCCTATCAGCATCCTGCGCAACAATTTGGTTGAAAATGGCCTCATGCGCCAAGAGCGTATCATAGGACCCGCTTGAAGAGTGAATGGTCTGCTGTTTTGAAATTTCCAGTAAATTGAAGAGTGAATGGTAAGTCCCCGTAAGGACAGAATTGTGTGCTGCCTCAACCACGAAGATATGAAACTGATGAGAATACTTGCGTAGTTCTGTTTCTTCCTCCGGAGTATCAGAACTCGTCTCAATTAGCCGCCTTGTATTGTCAAGGCAGCTACGGATCTTTTGGATGTCCTCGTCAGTTCTTCGAAGGGCTGCATAATAGCAGGCAGTAGACTCCAAAGATATACGCACTTCGAACAAATCGTGCAATGATTGTGGTGTCGCAACAACTCCGAAGTTAAGCTTTGACACCAAGGTTTCAACGTTTCTCTCTGCGACGTAAAGCGTTCCGTTCGTACCTACCTGAAGAAAACCCAGATACTCAAGAACCTTCAATGCCTCTCTGACAGGGACGCGACTCACGTGAAACTTCTCTGCCAACATTCTTTCGGAGGGGAGCTTTTCTCCTTGTTTCAGATTGCCAGTAGTCATCATCATTAGAAGTTTTTCAATAATTACTCGATATGTTATTCCTTCCGGTTTTGCTGCACCGGAGGCACCAACAGTTTCCTCTAACGAATAATTGATGCCGTCAAAATTAGCATTTGCTAAGCTTTTGTTTCCTTCAGACATTCGTTCATCTCCTTATTTTTGAAGTGAATGTTGCGTCGTCTCTCAGCATGCAAGATATATTGTAATTGGCCTTTTGGTTACCTGACTAAATGAAAATAGCCAATAGCAGAAGAGAAACAAATAAAATACCGTTCGCGCTTCTGGTATACAGCTTTTTGGCATATTATTATTTTGTCTTATTGGTATACCACTTTTTTACATAAATTATCATATCATCAATCCGTCTAAAATCAAGATATTTTTTTTAAATCAGCAAATTGTTTAAGTAGACTGCTGGCTATTCATATATTTTGCCGAAAATTTTGTGCTTTTTTAAATTCGTGTTGACATTTCTTTTTTTTTACTCCTATAATGCACATAGACGCAAGGATGGTTTTCCAGATTTATATTTTCGGATTTTGGTAGACCAGCAAAAGGAGCTAAGTGGCTATGGATAAATCAATTTTGATCTCTCTGTTGAAAGACGTGGCACAGATTCAAAGAAATATTCCCCGGATTTTTTCGCCGAAGACGTCATTCCTCTATGGATTGCTGATACCGATTTTCTTGCCCTCCGGAAATAATCGAGACTGTTACTCAACGAGCCAATGCGGGTGTGTATGGTTATCCCAACAACAATATGGATTTTGCAGAGGCGGCACAAAGCTGGCTTTTGCGGCGCTTCGGTCTTTTAGTTGACGCATGTAACGTGCAATCAGTTCCTGGCACAATCCACGGTGTAATCTGTACATTGCGAGCAGTTACAAACCCTGGAGATGGCGTTCTAATCCAGACACCGGCATATCCCCCATTTTACGAGGCCATCCGAAAGAACAACAGGACAGTCGTATCGAATGAGCTAGAACTAATAAACGGTCATTATGAGATTGACTTTTCCTCTTTAGAAAAAGCTCTTGCGAGGACCGACGTAAAGGCCATGATTATTTGCAACCCTCATAACCCAACCGGTCGCGCATTTACAAAAGCAGAGCTTCAGAGAATTTCCGAACTCTGTCTTCGATATGAAGTATTTGTGATTGCAGACGAAATTCATGCAGATATCGTATATAAACCACATACCCATACCCCTTACGCATCTTTATCCGAGGCAGCTGCGAAAAACTCGGTTCTTTGTATCAACCCTAGCAAAACCTTTAATATTGCCGGATTAAGGACTGCGGCAATAATTTCCTTTGACTCTAATATACAAAGTCGTGTCTCCCTCGAAGTGTCCGCAAATAAGACTTATGGGCGAATATATTTGGGGCCGCCGCATTTGTCACCGCTTATACAAAGTGCGACGAGTATGCAGATCTGCTGCTAGAATATCTTGCAGATAATTTGAAAGTGGTAAGAGAAAAATTGTCTCCCTTGGATGGAATAACTCTTATCGAGCCGGAAGGAACATATCTTCTTTGGCTTGACTGCCGGGGTATGGGATTAACCCAAGCTAATCTAAAAAGTTTCTTTGTCAATGAGGCGAAAGTTGGGCTCAACGACGGCGCTACCTTTGGCGATGGCGGTATAGGATTTATGAGACTTAACATCGGTTGTCAATCGCAGACTCTCGAACGAGCATTAAATAATATTGTAGAGGCTTATATCAAATGGAAGGAGAAAAAACCTCATGATTAATGTCTTTACGGCCCCTTATCTTTTTGACGGCGAAAAAATTATCGAAGATGGCGCAATTGCTTTCAACGGAAAAATTCTTTTCGTTGGTAACAAAGAAAATGTACTTTCTCATCTAAATGACGCAGAGTATCAACTGCGTAATTACGCAAATGGCTTTATAATGCCCGGTCTAGTTAATAGCCATCTTCACTTTGAGGTCCGGCAGGTCTATGGAACGCTACAAAAGAACCTCACTCTCACAGATGCAGATGAGGCATTTCGTGCTGCGAGAAGTGCTTTGGTTTGTCTGCGCGACGGCGTCACCGCAGCAAGGGATATGGGGCATAGAAACAATGTACAGTGGGACTTGAAGAAAGCTGTAGATAACGGAACTGTAATGGGTCCCAAAATTCGCGCCTCAAGAGGTGCAATTGTAATGAATTATGGTCATGGGCACTTAAGCGGATGGAATGTAAAAAGCCTTGACGAAGCACTCGCTAATATCCGTCAACAGGCATCGGAGGGCGCTGATTTCATCAAAATTCTCGTAAGCCATGACGATCTTCCCAATGTAAAGGATCCAGATCTGTGCGTTCCTTGGTGGGAATTAGACCAGCTTAAGGCCATGTCTGATCTGGCTCACAGGTGTGGGATTAAAATTACCGGTCATATCTGTGGCAGAAGAGCTATACAAATGGCCATTGATGCGGGTTTTGATGGCATTGAGCATGGTGGCTGCATGACCGAGGAAGAAGCTATCCAGATAGCTGATAAAGGTATCGTTGTATGTCCAACGCTTACAGCCTATAAGCAAAACGCCGATACTAGGTGGAATCGTGGCGAATTCTTCCACGCAAGGAGCAAGGAATCTTGGAAACGGCAACATGAAAGCGTCAAGTTTGCGGTAAAGCATAAATGCAGGATTGTTACCGGCACTGATAATCAGGGTAATCTTGCCGAGGAGTGCCAGCTCCTCAGAGAGGCCGGAATGGATTCTCTCGATGTACTTAAATGTGTGACTAAAAACGGTGCTCAATACCTCGAATTCTATGATACCGGTGAATTAAATGAAGGCTTATGTGCCGATATTGCAGTTGTTGAAGGGAATCCGATTAAGAATATGTTGGATCTCGGCAATGTAATAACCGTGGTAAAAGACGGATACACGCTGGATTCCGACACCATACGTAATTTGATTCCCGCATCGCCTCTTTTCAAGGATGACCCATATCGTGACAACAGCCTGTAAGTTGCAGGCAGATAGGAGAAAATATGGAAAAAACAATTAGAGAAATAGCTCTGGAAATTAAGGAGCGGTTAGATCCGGAAGGAGGCATTCATTCTGTACTTTTTGTTGCCTGTGGTGGCTCGATGACCGCCATGTTCGCAGCAAAGTATTTCATGGAGAATGAATCTAAAGATCTTAGAGTTGGCTATTATACCAGTAATGAGTTTCTGCATTGTCCTCCGCCTTGGTTTGGGAAAAACTCAGTTGTTGTAACCGCTTGCCAACGAGGTACAACCCCCGAGACCGTTGGAGTCGTCAAGTTTTGCAAAGACCGTGGCATCATCTCAATTGTTCTCACCAATGTTACAGGATCCCCTATAACGCAGTTTTCAGATTACTCGATTCCTTATGAGATGGGTGAAGAAGCTATCCCGCAGAACAAAAAACCAGGTACAGCGTTCCAACTGGCTGTCGAACTGCTTAATGTTTCGGAAGGTTGCCTCAATTACGAAAGCTACCTTGCTTCCTACTCGACATTCAACAAAATAGTACACACTATGCACGAGAGCTTCTCTGATCGTGCGCAGAGGATGGCAGAAAAATTTGAAGCAGAACCGCTTATATATATGATCGGTTCTGGCCCCAGTTACGGCTCCGCCCGCCAGGAGAGCATCTGCGTATTTATGGAGATGCAATGGATTAACTCTGCGGTAATCCATTCCGGAGATTTCTTCCATGGACCGTTTGAGATGACTGACGAAAAGAATGCCTTTATTGTTCTCGTTAATGACGGCAAAACCAGAGAGCTGGATGAGCGTGTTGTTCGGTTCCTCGCAAAACATAATGCAAAATTCGAAGCCTTGGATGCTAAAGAATACGGTATTGAAGAGGTTCCTCAAGCCGTGAGGGAATATTTTAATCCTCTCTTCCTCACCGAAATTTTACATGTGTTTAATATCCACCTTTCTAAGCAGCGTCAACACCCCATGATATAAGACGCTACATGTGGAAGGAAGAGTACTAACGGAGGCCACTATGTTGAAAGTAATCGGAGTCGGAGATAATGTTGTCGACTGCTATCTTCACACAAAGACTATGTACCCCGGTGGAAATGCATTGAACTTTAGTGTGTTTGCAAAAAAACTTGGATATGATGCAGCTTTTCTTGGTACTTTCGGGAGCGATGATGCTGGTGAGTATGTGCCCGAAGTTTTAGAGTCCTTAGGTGTTGATATTTCCCATTGCAGGCACGTGAAGGGTGCAAATGGGCGTGCTAAAGTTATGATTCAAAATGGCGACAGAACATTTATGGGGTCAAATAAAGGTGGTGTAACCAGAGAGCACCCTCTGCAATTTGATGATGGAGACTACAATTATCTTCAGAGCTTCGACCTTGTACATACCAGCACTTACAGCTACATAAACGACCTACTCCCCGCCCTGGTAAATAACGGAAATATTATTTCTTATGACTTCTCTCACCACTGGGATTATGAAACTTTTGAGGAGAGATGCCCTTATATCGCCTTCAGTTTCTTCTCTACTGGTAAAAACTCTGATGATGAAGCGATAAATGCGCTGAAAAAAGCCGTTGAGAGTGGTAGTAAACTTGCTATCACCACTCGTGGCGAGCGCGGTTCATTGATCTATGATGGTGATACCCTCTATGCCTTCCCCGCCAAAAAAATTGAGGCAGTGGATACTATGGCCGCTGGAGATTCATTTATTACAGCGTTTCTTACCAAATATCTATCCATGCAAAAGGAAGGTGTTTCGCCATCAATCGAGATTTGCTCCCGCGTGGCTACCGAATTCGCTTCCCAGAGCTGCCTTGTAGAAGGTTCCTTTGGTTACGGGAAAAAGTTCCATTACGACCTATAAATAACTAAGTATAGCAATCAGAGAGGAGGTCATTCACTTGGATGAAAAGGTAGTTAAATACACTAAGTATTTGATCGCTGCGCTTTCAGTTTTTATCATTGTTTTCCATCTTTATACCTCTATTTTTGGTATCATCCCAGGGATGGGCAAAGGACCATACATCTAGGAGCTATGGTTGTTATATTATTCCTCACCTGGCTCGGAAAAGAGAATCGAAAATGGTATTTGCGGGTTTTTGACATTATTTTAATTGCCTTCGCAATACTTGGTTCATGGTATGTTACTGAACACAATGCAGAAATTCTTAACCGCAGTGGTGTCGTCTTCACAAGGGATATAATTTTCGGAGTGATGATGATCATCGTTCTTTTAGAGGGCTCACGCAGATGAATGGATAATGAGCTGTCCATATCTGCGCTGGTCTTTCTTGCTTACTCGTTCTTAGGTCCCTACTTACCCGGATTGCTCCATCACACCGGCTACGGCATCAAAAAAATAATTAATATGGTGTATTTGTCCACGGAAGGGATTTGGGGGTCATCTATAAGAGCATCTGCAAATATATCATTATCTTTGTTATTTTTGGTTCGGTCCTTCAGGTAACTGGGGCAGGCGACTTTTTTACCCGAGTAGCCAACTCTAAATTCGGCGCATACCGGGGTGGCCCCGCCAAAGTTGCGGTTGTCGCAAGTGGTCTTTTCGGTTCTATCAGCGGTAGTTGTATGGCTAATGTAGTTGGAACCGGCACTTTCACCATCCCCATGATGAAAAAGACGGGCTTCGATCCGGAGTTTGCCGGTGCGGTGGAGGCATCTGCTTCTACTGGCGGTCAGATTATGCCTCCAGTTATGGCATCGGTTGCATTCCTGATCGCGGACAATCTGGGTATTACATACGGTCAAGTTGCTTTTGCGGCCCTTCTTCCCGCTTTGCTCTATTATGCAGCTATCTTTTTCCAGATTGATTTTAGATCGGTCAAGCTGGGCCTAAAGGGTTTGAGCAGAGCTGAATTAGAGGATACACGAGAGCTCATGAGACACAGTGGATACCTTTTCCTACCTCTGATTATTCTGGTGGTAATGCTGGCGACAGGGATCACTGTGACAAAGGCGGGTCTTTACACTATTGGAGCAACTTTCGTCATATCTCTTTTCAGAAAAGAGAGCCGTATTACCCCTGCGAAGTTTGTCAGTATGTGCTGTGATGCAGCCAAGGGCGGAATTACTGTGGCAGTTGCATGCGGTCTTGTCGGCGTTATGATGGGCACCTTGACCCTGACCGGCCTGGGTTTCCGCCTTTCTAATATGCTTGTTTCTCTCTCCCATGGCAGTTTGGTTCTTCTGCTTATTCTTTGCATGATCACATCACTGATTATGGGGATGGGGCTACCGTCTCTCGCGTGCTATGTTCTCCTCGCGACCCTAGTTGCTCCTGCACTCATCAGAATGAATGTTGAGCCTATTGCAGCCCATCTCTTCCTTTTCTACTTTGGTATTATCGGCAATGTCACTCCTCCGGTAGCTGGAGCCGCATATTGTGCCGCAGGCATTGCACAATCAAATCCAATGAAAACTGGCATCCAGGCTTTTCTCCTCTCTATTTCCGGATTTCTTATTCCATATGTATTTGCCTTTAATCCCGCACTCGTTATGGTTGGTTCAATCGGCAACACCATTTGGACTTTTATCACTGCGTTCTTCGGTGTTTATTGCATATCTGCCGCCATTGAACACTATTTGTTCTGGAAGCTGAATATTTTTGAAACCATTTCGATGTTTGTAGCAGCCACCCTCATGGTCGTGCCGGATATCCCCACCGACTTTGCCGGCTTTGCTATTTTTGCTGCTGTACTTCTCATGCATCGATTGAGTGGCAAAAGTCTTCCAGCCCTCTGTAGCATAAGCGAGTCTGATTGAGAAGCAATGTCTATTGTCAATCTATTGTCAAAAAGGGGGAAGTCCCTTTAAAAAATTAAAAATAGGAGGGTCCAAATGAAAAAAAACTTTGCACTCGTTATCGCATTAGCAATGCTGGTATGCTTGCTGACAGGTTGCGATAACTCAGCTCCTCAGGCAGATTCTGCTGATTCTGCGCCTGAAGCACCTGCGGAAGTCCCTGCCGAGCCCGGTTCCGTTGAAGACACCGAGGTGAGAACAATCCGCTTTGTATCTGGTCCTGTTGGAGGCGTCAACAACACAATTGGCGCTGGTATAGCATCTCTTCTCATGGAAGAACACCCCAACTACACTGTTTCCGCTGAGGTCACTACCGGTGGTCAGGAAAGCATTCGTATGGTTGGAACTGGAGAAGCAGACTTTGGTATTGCCGGCCCTGACATGGTATATTTCGCCAATACAAACGGTCGCGAATTCGAAGGCTTTTTCGATAAGCAGGATCAATTCCGCCTTGTTTGCACTGGCTGGAGCACTGTGGGTTTCGTAATGGTCCCTGCTGATTCCCCGGCTCAGACCATTAAGGACTTAAAAGGAATGAAGATTGGTGTTGGCTCCGGATCTGTTGAAACCAATTTTTGGCCTATGCTCCTTGAAGCTTATGGCATGACCGTTAATGATGTTAAGGATGTCTCGATGTCTCTGAGTGACATTTGCGAAGCACTTAAAGACAATACCATTGACTGCGGTGTTTTCTGCACTTCCGAAAACAACTCCTCTATTCAGGAGCTTTTCCAGTCAAAGGACATGCGCCTTATTTCGTTGAGTGAAGAGGCAGCTAATTCCATTGTTGAAAAACACCCGTACCAGATCAAGAACTCCGTCCACGCTGGTATTTATGAGGGTGTAGATGAGGATGTTCTCAACATTGGTGGCACAAGCATGATTTTCTGTTCTGTTGATACTCCCGATGTTGTGGTGTACAACCTTGTGAAACTCATTTTTGAACGCAATGATGACCTTGCTGCTATGCAAAATAATGCATCCTACCTCAATGCAGAAAACTGCCTCACTAGTAGCGACATCATTCCTGTTCATCCAGGTGCTGAAATGTACTACAAGGAAGTCGGCATTCTCAATTGATTCATAGCAAAGCTAACCTGATCATTTGACTGTATGGTGTGGCGGCAAATTTGCTACCATTTGCCGCCACATCATTTTTAAAATTGAGGTTTATTGATATGGAAAAAACAGAAATTATCTCTTTTGGCAGCGCTTCTGCCAGCCCGGTGAAAAAGTAATTCATTATGAACTTCCTCATCTTCTTCGTCTTCCTCATCCTCTTCAGAATCATCTTCATC
>ERZ791618.1135-NODE-1135-length-9950-cov-2.436079_pt1 | contig 9950 bp, 9 predicted proteins | sample MGYA00510059_ERZ791618 | MGnify/ENA primary metagenome ERZ791618 (study PRJEB30046, sample SAMN00715159) | human gut metagenome | study: EMG produced TPA metagenomics assembly of the A metagenome-wide association study of gut microbiota in type 2...
CAGGGGCGGCGGCGGCAGCCTCGACGAGTGGGTGGACGGCATCAACGATATGCTCACCGAGGGCGGCATCCTGCTGGACGGCAGCAGATTCCACGACTGCTCCACTTTTGAGCATGACGGCGTGACCTGCCTGCTTTTTCCGTTTGAGGACGATGTGAAGCTGGACATGGGCAAGTTCGCCATGTGGCGACTCCAGACGCACGGAAACTTCGGCGGCACATGGCTGTCTGACTATGTCCCGAACAAACTCGGCGGCTTCATCTTCAAGGAGCAGAGCGCAGAGACAGCGCAGAAGCCCGATTGTCCGCTGATCGGTCAGGACGGCAACATCTTCAATCTGATGGGCATAGCATCCCGCACTCTGAAGCAGAACGGTCTTACAGACCAGGCGAGGGAGATGTGCGACCGCATCCGTGAGTCAGGAGACTATTACAAGGCGCTCGGCGTCATCGGAGAGTACGTCAACATCACCTCGGTGGATGATGCCCCGGATGAAGGAGAGGACTTCGAGGAAGGAATGGGCATACAGCTATGAAGTACGATGAATTCAAAAAGGCGGTTGACCGCATCATCGAGGATGAGGATACGCTGATGATCCACGTGTCCCCAGACTTCCAGTGCGATCAGACACTTGGCTTTCCGACATCTCTCTGCGTCTGCTGGGAGCAAGGCAAAGCATGGCTTGCTCCCAATGACTTCATGATGTCCGATCTGCCCGACGATCAGGCAAAGGATGTCTTGAACGCCTGCGCGGAATACGGCATCCGAAACTGCGAGGATGCGGAGGACTTCAATAACCTTCTCCGTGGGCTCGGTCAGGATGCGATGGACAACGCATGGCTCCCCGACGATGAGGAAGGAATGGTGCTGTCATGACCGAGTTCCTTTGGTTCCTCGTTGGGCTCTTCATCGGCGGGATTGTGGCAACCCTGGTGCTGTGCTGCCTGCAGATCAACCGCATCAATGAATACGAAGCCGAGCTTCGAAAGTTCCGCTCACAACTGAATAACAAGTAATATCCGAAGACGGTATCAATCGCCCCATAACGATTGGTACCGTCTTTTTTCGTTTATGGCGCGGTTGGTACCTCGTGAAAAGCGAGGTGATCAACATTAAAACCCCTGTATCCCGTGTAGGAAACAAGACTGCGATCCTTCACATTCTCTACGCTCTGTTCCCGCTGCAATACGGACGCTTTATTGATGTGTTCGGCGGCAGCGGTAGCGTCCTTCTCGGCAAGCCGACCATTGACGCCTTCGAAGTGTACAACGACTTTGACCGCAACCTGGTCAACCTGTTCCGATGTATGAAGGAACGGACGATGGCGACGATCCGTGAGCTTGGTTTCTGCCATCTCAATTCCAGAGAGGACTTCATTGCGATCCGCAAGTTCTTCGATCACGAGACATTCGATGACAGATTCTTGACGGAGGAACTGATGCTCACGGAAACCATGCATCCCTCTCTCGAGGCAGCGGAGCTGAAGGAAATCCGTATGCGGATTACCGAGGATTATGATGTGCGCAGAGCCGCCATGTTCCTGAAGATTCTCCGCAACAGCTACTCCAGCAGCGGAAAGTCCTTCGCATCCCAGCCCTTTGACATCCGAAAGCTGTTCGGACTGATTCAGGAGATGGAAGACCGAATGGCAAACGTGGTCATCGAGAACCAGGACTTCGAGACGCTGATCCGCCACTATGACCGTCCCGACGCTTTCTTCTATGCCGATCCGCCTTACTTTTCAACGGAAGACATGTACGAGGTGGGCTTCGGCTGGGATGACCATGTGAGGCTCAGAGAAACCCTCGGCAGAATCAAAGGCAAGTTTCTTCTGTCTTACAACGACTGTCCCGAGATCCGTGAACTGTACGACGGGTTCAGCCTCTTCGACTTCTCCCGCACCCATTCGATGGCACAGCGGTATGAAGCCGGAAAGGAATTCAAAGAGCTTCTCATTGCCAACTACGATTATTACGAGCGCGAAAACGCAAAACCCAAGCAGCTCACGCTGTTCGACATTTACGGCGACGAGAACTACGACTACGAAAAAATATTAAAGGAGAGCATTATATCATGCAAAATCAGATGAAAAACCAGCCCCCCTTTGCGCTGGTTCCCGTGCCGTATGAAGCGCTTGTGGACGCAGGCATTGAGATTGGCGATCCCCTGCAGTTCACAGTCGAAGAAGGAAAAGTCACAATGGAGAAAATCTTCCCTGAGGACATGGACTTTGTCTGTGATGGCAACTGCGAAGGCTGTCCCATGCTACTGCTCGACTGCATTGGTGGCTGCGAAGCCTGTCCCTGTAAGAATAATTGTGAAAGAAACGAGGTGCGATAACTATGATCCAGATGTTTCGAATCCTTGGTAAGCGTGGACGCATTACCATCCCCTTCGAGATCCGCCAGCGCGTCGGATTCTCCTACAACGACGTGCTGTCCTTCACGGAAGCCCAGGACGGCAGAACCGTGATCGTCAAGCGTGAGAAGATCTGTGACAATTGTGCGGCAGAGAAGCCGCAGAGGAAGGAAGCCGAAGACACGATCACGCTCTTTGATTTCCTCAACGGTCTTTCCGACGAGCAGCAGAAGGCGGCCTTCGCCCATCTCAAGCTGAAATGGGATTGTGTGCAAGGAAGTGGTCTCTATGGCAGATCATAAGCCCCTTTACCGCTGGTCGCTGCAGGACGCCATCGCCCACAACGAGGTGCAGGATTGGCGTGACAGCTACCGTGAGAACTGTGACTGTGCCAGGGCAATCGAGCGAGCGATTGCCGATCATTATCACGACAACGTCCTCGAGAACGGTACGAAGGATGTCATCGACCGTTACGGCTTCGACCGTGTGAATTGGGTGCTGGCAAACACCCTGCAGGAGAAAGCTCACGACGGCCGCTTCTCTCAGGAGAACAAGAAATGGGCAAAGGGCTTCTTCATCCCGAGCGATGACGTGCGCTGGCATTTCTGCGTGGAGTCTCACCCCGGATTGACGGATTTCTTTATCAATCAGGCTCGGGAGGCATGGCAGAAGCTCGGCCTCTTCGATTTCTCTCACTGCTCCGAAGACGCCGACTATGCCGGAAAGCTGCTGATCCTCAAGCCCTCCGTTCTGAAGGACGAATATAAGGCATCGGATTATCAGCTCTTCTACGCCGAGAGCGGCTTCGGCTGCAGCCCGTCAGCTTCAGGCAGAAAGGTCTTCGGCAAGTTCCTCAAGGACGGTGAGAATACGAACTTCGACCGCAGCGACTTCCTCGGTGTGATCAAGGATGAATGCATTCCCGAATGGGCTGCGGAGAAGCTCGCCGAGCTCGAACCTCCCGATGAGGACGAGTCCGAAGGAATCACGATGGGAGGCATATAAGATGAGAACGAAAATCTATCAGATCAACTCCAAGCGGGACGTCAACCGTGTCAAGTTCGAAGGTCTGGAGCTGCTGGAACGGTACCAAGGCTCCTCCGCCGTTGATCCCTCAATCTACGACGAGGTGTTCAGCGCAGAGATAGATGAAACGGATCTCGAAGCGATCTATCAAAGATTCAATACGGTAGGACATCCCCTGCACCGCGGTCACTCACTGTCCGTCTCAGACGTGGTGGTGAACGACAACGGTGCTTTTTTCTGCGACAGCATCGGGTTTCAGCCCATTGCATTTGACGAGTCGCAGACTCAAAAGCCGGACAACCTCATGCGTGTCGTCTATGTCGAACCGCATAAGGCTCCCTATATCGCCGACGTCGCTCATACGCTTGAAGCGGAGCAGAAAGCGGTTGGTGATGGCTTGATCGAACCGATTGACAACTACGATGGAACCTGTCTCGTGGGCAATGAGGAATCAAAGCTCCGGGGTATGGACGGAAATCGCAGGATCGGCGACGGCTCGCCATCATGGCCGGTCCCTTCTTCGTATGCGGCGATTCCGGCGAATCATTCAGAAGTCTCACTGACGAGGAGGTGACGAGATATATGGCTCGGTTCGCTGAACCGGAGGACATCAGTCCCGAAGAAGTGGAAGCCGATATGGGCTTCATGATCTACCCAATGTAAAGAAGGAGGAACCAATCATGGCAACCAAGAAAATCAACAGCAAGGCTCCTGCGAAACAGCAGAAGCGCAGCACTCCGAACATTTCGGCTCGGATCGACCGCCTCGTGGACTATGAGAACTCGAAGGTCAAGGCCATTGCCAGTGTCAACATCGGCGGCGCCTTTGCCATTCACGGTCTGCGCGTCATCGATTCGCAGAAGGGGCTGTTCGTGCAGATGCCTCAGAACTCTTTCCAGAAGGACGGCAAGACCGAGTATTCGGATATTTTCCATCCTGTCACTGCAGAAGCTCGCAGTGAGCTGAACAACAAGGTGCTGGAAGCCTATGAGCAGAAACTCGATGAGATTGAGTCCGAGAATGAGGATCTCGATGAAGGCGAAGATCTCGACGAGCAGGACGAGGACGCGCCCGCCTTCGGGCAGAGCATGTAGATTTCGGTAATTTTTCCGATTCTCGCTGGACTTCCTGCGTTCTATCCGTATTCTTGTGGTTAAGAGGTGATCCTACTATGAAAACAAAACTCCTAACCACAGCAATCGCCTGTGCGCTCCTAATCTCAATCACGGGATGCGCCGCAGACAACACTGCGCAGATGCTCCACAATGACGCTGAAGTCACAGTCAACACGGAAGCCGTAACAGAGCCTTCTGCGGATACGCAGGCCGTGGCTCTGACTGCGGAAACGGCAGAAAAAGAAATGCCTGCCCAGCCAGCTTCAACGGAAGCACCGCAGACAAGCGAGGCGCCGGAAACCGATCCCACAAGAGAATCGGAACCACCGAAGCAGACAGAACCGTCCAAGCAGGCCGAGTCCGCAGAAACTCCGAGGTCAAGCGATCAGAGCCAGCCAACAGAATCGGAAAAGCCTGTGGAATCACAGCCCGAACCGGCAAAGCCGACTGAGCCTCCGAAAGAAACGGAACAGCCCAAGCCTATTGAGCCTCCAGCTCCAACAGAGCCTCCCGTAGAAACGCAGCCAAAGACCGCATACGATTATGAATTCGACATCAATGCGATCCGAGCCGACTGCATCGCCATCGGTCAGAACATGGGCTATACGCTGAACACCTCGCTGACTCCTCAGAATGCCACATGGTGGAATCCGGTGACGGCATCGGAATCCAACCAGGGGAACTCGCTAAAGTCGGCACTGGAACAGTATATCCGATTCCACACGGTCGCAAATCTCAGCGCCTACGGTATGGACGAGATCACAGAGTTCAACATCTGCTACGAAGCACGAGGCGGCGGATCATACGCCATCTACTTCGTATTCGCATAACGACAACCAAATATGGGACGAAGTCCTCTGCTGAAAAGCGGAGGGCTTTTTCTTTATCAAAATGAAAGGATGACTATCGAGATGAATGCTATTCTCAAATCCAAGAGCACGAGACTGCTCTCGGCGCTTCTGGCCGTTCTCATGATCGTTGCGATGCTTCCCACGAGCGCATTCGCATGGTCTGTCGAGGAAGGCACGAAGTGTACCTCCACCTACGGAGACAAGTATCTTGGCTCGGACGGCGACTACTTCTACAGTAAGCCGACCACCACCGCCATCTTCTATAACGATGACGGCAGTTTCTATGTGAAAACCTACAGCTCCGGCAACGCCAAGTATAAGTATATGATGATCGACGGCAACGGCAATCAGCATCATGTTTACTGTATTGAGGGCGGCGTCTCCTATGATTACAGCGACACCTACAATTCCACCAGCGGTAAGAACAGCAAGTATTTTCAGAACCTGCCCGTTACCGCACAGTTCGGAATTATGATGGCGCTGATGTACGGTTATCATGAGGGCATGACAACCCCCGTTGCCGGAACGAACAATGATGATTTTGCGTTTGCTACGCAGTGCATCATTTGGGAGTATCAGCAGCAGCTCCGTACCAGTCCGACCTCCATTGCCTCCAACAACGGCATCGATGCGGATATGTACAACCACACCATCAAGGGCAGACCTGCTGAGAAATGCTACAACTGGATCTTGGAGCAGATGTCCAAGCACTATGTTGTACCGAGCTTCTCTTCCCGCAATCAGAGCAATGCACAGACCTACACGATGAAGTACGATCTGGCGAATGATAATTACAGCATTACCCTGACCGACACCAATAACACCCTCGCAGATATCAATTTCTCTGCCAGCGGCATTACCGTCACCCGCAGCGGGAATCAGTATACCTTCACCAGCAAGAACATGATTTCCAATGCCGTGATGGTCTCCGCACAGAAGAAAACCAACCTCGGTATGGGCAAGATGCTCATTTGGGGCTGCCCCGGCAAGCAGACGATGGCTTCCGGCGCAGAAGACCCTGTGTTCTTCTACTTCAGGCTGAACACGGAAACCAAGGGCGTCGGCCATATCGTGAAAACCAGCGAGGACGGCAAGGTTGAGGGCATCAAGTTCAACATCTCCGGCAATGGCGTCAATGAGACGGTTATGACCGGTAAGAACGGTACTGTCGACCTCGACCTGCTCCCCGGCACCTACACTGTGACGGAGCTTCCCGATGACAAGTATGAGACGCAGGCGGCACAGACTGTCACTATCGTCAGCGGCAAGACCTCTACCGTAACCTTCAACAACACCCTGCGCCGCGGCGACCTCAAGGTTACCAAGACCGCAGAAGACGGACTGGTCGAGGGCGTGAAGTTCCATCTCTATGGCACTTCCTACTGCGGCTTGCCTGTGGATGAGTACGCCGTCACCAATGCCAGTGGTATCGCTGTATTTGATGATGTGCTGATCGGCAACGGCTATACCCTCGAGGAAGTCGGCACTCCCGACCGCTATATCGTCCCCGACGATCAGACGGCGGCAATCGAGTGGAACAAAGTCACGAGCAAGAGCTTCGATAACGAGCTTAAGCGCGGCGACCTCAAGGTTACCAAGACTGCGGAGGACGGACTCAACGAAGGTCTGAAGTTCCACCTCTATGGCACTTCCTACAGCGGCATTCCCGTGGATGAGTATGCTGTGACTGATTCCAGCGGTGTTGCGTCCTTCAATGACATTCTGATCGGCACCGGCTATACGCTCGAGGAAGTGGATACTCCGATCCGTTATGTTGTCCCCGATAAGCAGACCGCAGCCATCGAGTGGAACAAGGTCACGAACAAGAGCTTCGATAACGTGCTCAAGAAATGGAATCTGACCGTTACCAAGCAGGACGTCGAAACCGGCTCTGCTCAGGGCGATGCTTCGCTGGCTGGTGCCAAGTACGGCATCTATAATGGCGACGAGCTGATCGACACCTACGTCACCGACGCAGATGGCAAGTTCACCACTAAGTATTATGTCTGCGGCACCAATTGGTCGATCAAGGAGCTGGACAGCAGCGAGGGCTACCTCGTTACTCCCGGCAACGAAAAGATCGGTGTTGATCCCAAGAACTATACCGCAGAGTACAACAGCGAAGCCATGAAGCAGGACGAGCAGGTCAAGAAAGGCAATATCGCCATCATCAAGCACACCGATGACGGCCAGACGCAGATCGAGACCCCCGAGGAAGGCGCAGAGTTTGCCGTCTATCTCAAGAGTGCAGGCTCTTATGACAATGCCAAGGACTCCGAGCGTGATTACCTGGTCTGCGACGAGAACGGCTTTGCTCAGACGAAGGATCTGCCCTACGGCAGATACACCGTCCAGCAGATCAAGAACTGGGAAGGCCGCGAGTTGCTGAAGCCTTTCGATGTGTTCGTAAGCGAGGATGGAGAAACTTACCGTTATTTGATCAACAATGCGGAGTTCTTCTCCTATGTGAAGGTAGTCAAGATCGACAGCACCACCGGCAAGACCATTCCGGCTTCCGGCATCGGTTTCCACATCTATGATCCCTCTGGCAATCAGATTCAGATGACATTCACGTATCCGACTGTCACCACCATCGACACCTTCTACACGGACGGCGACGGCATGCTGATCACGCCCGAGAAACTGGAATACGGCAAGGGCTATTCGCTGGTTGAGGTATCGGCTCCCTATGGCTACGTCCTCAACAGCGATCCCGTGTATTTCGACATCACCGAAGATAACTCCACCGAGGAAAACGCCGTAACTGTGGTGATCGTCGAGAAAGAAAACGCGCCCCAGATGGGCGTCATCAATGTGGAGAAGACCGGCGAGTATCTCGCTTCCGTCGTGGACACCAAGGACAGCAAGCGTTTGGTTTATGCTGTCGGCGGTCTGGCCGGTGCTGAGTACACCGTGACCGCAGCGGAGGATATCTACACGCCGGACGGTACTCTCAGATACGGCAAGGATGAGGTCGTCGCAACACTTGTTACCAAGAAAGACGGCAAAGCCGTGACCGAGCCACTGTTCCTGGGCAGATACCATGTCGTTGAGACGAAAGCTCCCTATGGCATGATCCTCAATCCCACCGTTCAGACTGTGGAGTTGACCTACGCAGGCCAGGAGGTGGAGATCACAGAAACCTCCACCGGCTTCTACAACGAGCGTCAGAAGATCGAGATCGACTTGAATAAGGTAATGGAGCAGAACGAGGTCTTCGGCGTTGGCAACAACGGCGAAATCACCTCCGTCAACTTCGGCCTGTTTGCTACAGAGGAAATCGTTGCGGCAGATGGCAGCAGTATCCCCGCTGGCTGGGTGCTCGAAGTCGTTGAGTGCGACGAGAACGGCTATGCAGCCTTCAGCACCGACCTTCCCGTTGGTGCAAAAACCTACGTCAAGGAAATCAGCACCGATAAGCACTATGTCCTGTCCGATAAGGAATACCCCGTGGTATTCGAGTACGCAGGACAGGAAGTTGCTGCTGTCCACATCACCGTGAACGACGGCAATGAAATCCCCAACGAGCTGATCTATGGCACGATTAAGGGCTATAAGGTCAACCGTGAAACCGGCGATAAGATCTCCGGTGCTCTGTTCGGACTCTTCCGTGCGGATGAAACCGGTTTCACAGAGGCAAACACTCTGCTGACTGCTGAATCCGGCGAGGATGGCGTCTTCACCTTTGAGAATGTGGTGTACGGCAGCTATACCGTGCGCGAGCTGCGTCCTGCGGCCGGCTATCTCGAAAACGAGACAGTCTACGCCGTGACTGTGGATGAAGACGGCGACGTAGTTGAGATCACCGTGGTAAACGATCTGATCCCCGAAATCAGTACGACCGCCACCGTTGATGATGAGAAAGAAGTATGTGCCACCGAGGTCTTCACGCTCACCGATACGGTCGAGTACAAGCACCTTGTCCCCGGCAAGGAGTATACCGTCAAGGGCATCCTCATGGATAAGGCGACCGGCGAACCGTTCCTCCAGAACGGAGAACAGATCACTTCCGAGGTGACCTTCGTTCCCGAAGCTACTTCCGGCAGCGTGGAGGTGCTGTTCACCTTCGACGCCAAGCTCATCAAGACGGACACGAACATTGTCGTGTTCGAGAGCCTCTACCGCGACAGCAAGGAGCTGACCGTGCATGCGGATATCGAGGATGAAGGCCAGTCTGTGAAGGTATATGTCCCCGAGATCAAGACCACTGCCTCCATCGACGGCAAGAAGGAGGTCACCACCGCTGGCAAGGTGACGATTGAGGATGTGGTGTCCTACACCAACCTCATCCCCGGCACTGAGTACACCATCCGCGGAACTTTGATGAACAAGGCAACCGGCGAAGTCTTTACCGTGAACGGCGAGACGATCACTGCAGAGGTCAAGTTCACACCCGAAAGCAGGAATGGCGAGGTCAAGGTGACGTTCACTTTCGACGCTCACGATCTTACCACCAGCACTAAGGTAGTCGTATTCGAGAGCCTGTATCGTGATGATGTGGAGATTACCACGCATAAGGACATTGAGGACAAGGATCAGACCGTGACGATCACTCCTCCGCCCGACGTGCCTCAGACCGGCGACAACAGCAATCTCGGCG